>Ga0268262_10001064_pt1 | contig 34975 bp, 34 predicted proteins | sample TergutNc150P3_FD_190354 | JGI IMG/M metagenome (GOLD analysis project Ga0268262, IMG submission 190354) | Nasutitermes corniger P3 segment gut microbial community from laboratory colony in Florida, USA - Nc150 P3 (SPAdes) (version 2) | ecosystem: Host-associated > Arthropoda: Insects >...
GGCGTAAATGAAAACCCGTAACAGTTCCGTCTTTGTCGGCTTCCAGCGAGTTGCAAAAGAGGGTAGGGTACGACAGCTTCGCCATGAGAGGCTTCGCGAATTGTTCAAAGGTGTCCGATAAAATTATAAGCTGGGCTTTTTCACGCAGGGCGTTGGTAAATTCGATAGCGCCGGGCAAAGGACTCATGCCGGAAATAACTTTTTGAATATCGGGGAGTTTTAAGTTGTTTTTTTTAAGCAGATCGATGCGGAAATTCATCAGTTTGTTGTAATCGGGCTCGTCCCTTGTTGTTCTGCGTAATTCGCTTATGCCCGTCGCTTCGGAAAAAGCAATCCAAATTTCGGGGACAAGGACTCCTTCAAGATCAAGACATACCAAGTTCATGCGGTTATAATAGCATAGGGAATAAATAGTTTCCATAGTTTCAGGAGAGAAAATGACAAACTTGAAAATCCGCAATCCTTTTAACGCTCCCGTTTATTACGAGGAAACTGTTTCCAGTACTATGGATGTTTCCCGTAAACTGGCGCAGGAAAACTGTCCGCACGGAAGCGTCATTTTGGCGGATTTTCAGTCGGAAGGAAGGGGGCGCAAACAGGATCGCCGCTGGGAAATGAAACGCGGGGAAAATTTGTCTTTTACAATACTGCTGAAATTTGCGAGCATAGAGGACATTCCGTCCGCTCTTACATTGAGGGCGGGACTTGCCGTTTGTCTTGCGATAGAAGATTTCGCGCCGAGTTTGCGAGGTTTGTGTTTGGTAAAATGGCCTAACGACATACTGATTAAATCCGCTAACGGCGAAGGTTATAAAAAAGCGGTTGGAATTCTCTGCGAAGCGGACGGCGGAAACGTTCATCTTGGAATTGGGATAAATACGGCGCAAAAAGAATTTCCTTCTCACCTTAAAGAAAAAGCCGTAAGTATCGCTCTTGCCGCGGAAAAAGACATTTCGCAAGAGGAGCGTTATACGTTATTGGAAAACATTTTATCCCGCCTTTACAATGAATTAACCGCGGCGAATAACTGGAAAGATCGTCTTGAACAAAAATTGTATAAAAGAAATGAACAAGTTTTATTTATAGAGGGAGCCGCCGATTCAGGCAAAGAGGTCAGAGGGCGTCTTGACGGCATCACGGACACAGGAGAGATTTTGATAACGCCCGACGGGGAGACAAGGGCGAGAGCGTTTATCACGGGCGAATTGGTTTTTACCGTTTTCAGGACAAACTATTAACCGCCGTTTCAAGCCGTTCCAAAGCGTTTTTTATAATTTCTTTGGGTGCGGCTATATTTATCCGCATAAAACCGCTTCCTTCCGCTCCGAACTGACGACCGGGTGAAAGCCATAATTTTGCCTTTGTTCTGATAAAATTATCAAGCTCGCTGTCGCATAAATTTAATTTCCTGAAATCAAGCCACATTAAATATGTTCCTTCTAAATCTTCTGCGTAAATATTTTTTATATTTTCAGTTAAATATTTTTTTAGGTATTCGGCATTTTCTTTAAGATAAATCAGCAGTTCGGAAAGCCATTGACCGCCTGTTCTGTATGCCGCTTCTCCTGCGATAAATCCGTACAAATTTCCGCCGTGTATACCCCGTTTCTGTAAATATTCGGCATATTTTTCACGTAGTTTTTTATCAGGTATAATTATATTTGATGTAGCAAGCCCTGCCAGATTAAATGTTTTGCTTGGAGCGGTGCAGATGACGCTGTTTTTATTTAATTCCTCACTTAAGCCTAAAAAGGAAATGTGTTTTCTGCCGCCTAAAATCAAATCGCCGTGAATTTCGTCGGAGACGATAATAACATCGTGTTTAAGAGCGAGTTCGCCGATTTTTTTTAATTCGTCTGCTGTGTAAACACGCCCGACTGGATTATGCGGATTGCATAAGATTAACATTTTTACAAAAGGGTCGGCGAGTTTTTTTTCCAAATCGTCAAAGTCGATTTTGTATTGCGTGTCGGATTTAACAAGCGGATTATTTACAAGCTGACGTCCGCTGTGAAGGACGCTTCGGGCGAAAGGATGATATACAGGCGGTTGGATTACAACAGCGTCGCCCGGAACCGTGTAAGTTCTTATAGCGAAAAAAACGGCTTCGACAACTCCTGAAGTGGGAACGATCCAATCTTCTTTAACTTTAAGAGCCCATTGATTTTCAAACCAATTTATTAAAGTTTCAAAATATTTTTCGGGCAGTCTGTCGTAACCGTATAAATTATGTTTCGCCCGTTCTGTAATAGCTTCGGCGACACCCGGCGGAGCTTCAAAATCCATATCGGCGACCCAAAGAGGAAGCAAATCAGAATTTGACCATTTGGCGCTTCGAGTGTTTTTTCTGTCTATTATGCGATTAAAATCATACATTTTATTATTCCTTATATTGTATATACCCATTCTTCCGTAAAATTCTTTAAAAATTGTTTTGTTCGCTCGTTTTTCGGATGCGTGAAAATTTCGTCGGGAGTTCCTTGTTCTGCTATGATACCTGCGTCCATAAAAATTATTCTATCCGCTATTTTTTTTACAAAATTCATCTCGTGAGAAACAATTATCATGGTTTGTCCTGCGTCAGAGAGTTTTTTTATAACGGTTAATACTTCGCCCACAAGTTCAGGATCAAGAGCGCTTGTCGGTTCGTCAAGCATAATAACACACGGATTTAATACCATTGCCCGAGCAATTCCCACTCTCTGCTGTTGTCCGCCCGAAAGTTCTCCGGGATATGATTCAAGTTTGTCGGCAAGTCCCACTTTTTCAAGAGCTGAAACAGCCATTTCTTTCGCTTTATCAGCAGGAATTCTTTGAACTATCGTAAGCCCCGCCGATACGTTTTTAACAGCGTTCATGTTTTTGAACAAACCGTATTGTTGAAACACCATCGCTGTTTTTCTGCGAATTTCCAGTATATCTTTTCTTGAAGTATGTTTGAAATCAACGGTTTTGTCGTCGATTGTCAATCTTCCTTCCTGCGCTCTTTCTAAAAAATTTATGCATCTTAAAAGGGTAGTCTTGCCTGAACCTGATGCCCCTATCAACGCTATTGTTTCACCGTTTCTGACAGTCAAATCAACGCCGTTCAAGACTTCTTTATGCCCGAATGATTTATGCAAATTTTCTATAGTTATCATTTTTTTACCACACTCCCTTTCATATATGCGGCAGCCTTTTTTTCCGCAAAACGTGTAATTTGTTCGATTAAAATTGTCATACCCCAGTAAATAACGGCAACGGCGCAGTATGCTTCAAGATATTTGTAATTGCCTGCCGTTTTCATCGACGTTCCCTGTATCATCTCAATTATTCCCATTATATACGCTGTGGAAGAACCTTTTATAATGCCTATAAAACTTGAGCCGATAACAGGTATAGCGACCGGAAAACACTGCGGTATAACAACGTATCTCATTGTGTGAAATCTTGTCATGCCTACTGAATGACTTGCCTCGTACTGGCTTGTATCTACAGAGCTTAACGCTGCTCTTATTCCTTCGCTTAAAAATCCCGCCGCTTCCAAAGTAAAGACGATTAAAACTATTATAAATTTATTTATTTTGGTTTTATCCAATCCTAATGAGCCGTAAACCATCTGCATTCCGTAATAGACTATAAACATCTGTAAAAGTACCGGAATTGATCGCATAATAACGACATATCCCCGCGCAAAACTTTGAGCGTATTTTACTCGGTAAATATTTACAAGAGCCAGCCCTGTACCGAAAATCATTCCTAAAAAAAGAGGTACTATACTTAAAACAGCGACTATCGGTATATACGAGAATGCCACGCCGATTTCAGTCAGGAAAAATAAAGGGTCAAATGAAATTCCTGTCATGTTATACCTCCTTTGTCAGAAATTTTCCGTAATCAAGCCTGTATTCCATGTATTTAAAGCTCTGCTGGATTATCAGACACAGAGTAAAGAATATAATAGCCGCCCCGATATACCCTTCAAAAAATCTGTAAGTTAGAGTGTTATGCGCCGCAACCATTCCCATAACGTCTATTACTCCGGCAGCGCTGTAAGCTAGCGAAGTATCTTTTAACAATCCTGAAAGACTGTTTGCTATTGACGGAATAGCTATTCTGAACATCTGAGGAAAAATTACATTAACAAACGACTGTGAAGAAGTCATTCCTGCTGCGTAAGCCGCTTCATGCTGAGCCGTTTCCACGCCGAAAAAAGACGCTCTTATAATTTCCGACAAGAACGCCGCGCTGTTTAAGGAATACGCTATTATTACAAAAACAATTTGAGGCCATACACGCCCGACATTTATACCTGTTAAAACCCAAATGATAGTCGGGAATGATAATTTAACTATAAAAAGCTGGATAAGAATTGGCGTTCCTCTCATAAATGATATATAAACGGCTGATAATTGACGCAGTACGGGAATTTTATAAATTCTTGAAACCGCTATTAACACCGCAAGTATCAAACCCGCTAAAAATGAAGCGGTTGTAATTCCGAGAGTAACAGGAATACATTTTACAAGACGCGGAAAAACCTGAAAGAAAGCGTCCCACTTAAAATAACTCATATAAAATTCGCCTCAATTTTACAAACAACCGCATAAAAATATGCGGTTGTTTGATACATCAATCGTTTATCGGCGGCTTATCGCCGACGGGCGGCACAACATCTTCGCCTATCCATTCTAAAGACAATTTTCTTATAGTGCCGTTTTCTTTTAGTTTAACAAGAGCTTCGTCTATATCTTTTTTAAGCTGTTTGCCGTTTTGTTTATTGTATATATGATAAGCATCCGAATAACTTACAGCGTCTCCGACAATTTTTATTTTTACGTTGTATTGCGCTATGTAATTAGGGACTCTGCGTTTTAATGTTACAAATGCGTCATAAATACCGCTTTGAATTCCTTCAAGCATTAACGGATCAGAGTCGGCGAAAACAATCTTAAAAGGATTACCGTGTTCGTTATTCCATTTGTTTGTTATGTAGTATGTGTTATTGGTCGTGCTTGTCGAAACCAGCGATTTGCCTTTTAAGTCCTCAAAAGATTTTATGCTGTTATTATCATCACGGACTACTAAATAAAGATTATATGTCGTATACCCTTCATTTCCGTAAAGATATTTAGCCGCTCTTTCAGTATTAAATTCAAACTGATGAGCGCCTATATCTATAGAGCCTGACTCAAGAGACAATAAAATATTCGCAAAATCGTAAATTTTATACGTGAATTTATACTGCGGAAGAATTTTATTGACTTCGTCCAGAACCGCTTTTTCAAATCCTGTTAACTCGCCTTTTTCATCAAGAAAGCAGTAGGGATTATAAGCCGACCCCGTTCCGATTATTATTTCCTTAACATCGCCGTCTTTACCTTTGCGGCAGCCGACAGCAAAATTTAATATAAAAGCAAAAGCCAATATAACCATTGTAATTTTTTTTATTTTCTTCATTTTAAATCCTCCATAATTCAAAACAATAATTTAGTCCCAAAACTTGGGGTTTTTCAGCAAAAAACGCTTATTTTCCGTGTTTTTTCAACAATGTTCCGAGTATTGGATTTTTCGCCCAATATTAAACGTCATTTTCCGCACTCCTTTTTAATACCTACTAAATATAGTAAACATACTATATTTATATGTATAGTATGAATTTATAAGGTTTTACAAATTTTGTCAAGCGTTTTTTTGAAAATTATTAAAAATATTTTTGGGGTATAAAAAGACGTTTTTTCGCTTATTATAGGTCTTTAAACATAGTGCATAACTGTTTACATAGTGATATAGTAAGTAAATAATATAAATAGGAGAAAAGCCTTATGGCAAAATACGCTAAAAAGCTTACGGAGCTTATCGGAAAAACGCCGCTTTTACAGCTTACTGATTTTTCTGCGGAACGGAAACTGGAAGCCAAGTTAATCGCAAAACTGGAATACTTTAATCCGCTCAGCTCTGTAAAAGACAGAATTGCCCTTTCTATGGTAGAAGACGCTGAAAAAAACGGAAAGCTGGATAAGGATACGGTAATTATCGAGCCGACTTCCGGCAATACGGGAATAGGTTTGGCTTTTGTCGCCGCTTCGCGAGGATACAAGCTCATCCTTACCATGCCTGACACCATGAGCGTGGAGCGGCGCAATTTGTTAAAAGCGTTGAACGCGGAGCTTGTGCTTACTCCGGGCAAAGACGGCATGAAGGGCGCAATCAGAAAAGCCGAGGAGCTTTCGCTCTTTTTTGAAAAATCTTTTATTCCCCAGCAGTTTAACAATCCCGCTAACGCCCGTATTCATAGAGAAACCACCGCTGTTGAAATATGGAACGATCTGGACGGAGAGCTTGACGTGTTTGTCGCGGGCGTCGGGACAGGCGGCACTATAACAGGCGTCGGAGAATTCTTAAAAGAAAAAAATCCCAAGATTAAAATAATAGCCGTGGAGCCTTATGACTCTCCCGTGCTTTCGGGCGGAGTTCCGGGACCGCATAAGATTCAAGGCATAGGCGCGGGATTTATTCCGAATGTATTAAATACAAAAGTAATTGATGAAATATTCAGAGTAAGAACGGAGCAGGCTTTTGAAACTGCGCAGGATTTGGCGCGGACAGAGGGGCTTTTAGTAGGTATATCTTCAGCGGCGGCGGCTTTTGCCGCGGCGGAAGTTGCGAAACGTTTGGAATACAAAGGCAAGACCGTTGTGGCTCTGTTACCCGACACGGGAGAAAGATATCTTTCTACTCCGTTATTCGACAGACCGCAATTAATATAAAGGAAGGTAAACATATGGATTATTTAACGCAAAAAGCGCCGCCAAAAAGAGAAGATCGCTTAAAAGCTTGTATTGTTTACGGCGGAGACTTATGTAATTTGGCGGATAAGGGACGTAAATGCGGATGTCTGGCAGACGGAAAAAGAAAATTTGAACAGGGCTCGATATGTTTATTGTTACCGGGAATATCAATATTGAATTCTATCCCCGACAATGTAAACCTTGTGCACGGCGCTATAGGCTGCGGAGCCTGCTCTCACTCACAGAACGCCAATGCCCGCTCGGGCGGTATGATGCGAAAGGGAATACTAAAGGATGCCGTATGGCTGTCAACGGCGCTTAACGAAGGCGATGTTATTTCCGGCGCTGAAAATAAATTATATGAAGCGATTTTGGAAGCTGACAAATTGTACAGACCAAAAACAATTACCATTGTAGCAAGCTGTGTGCCCGCTATTATCGGCGATGATGTTGACGGTGTTGTGGAGCGTGCGCAATCGCAAACTACTGCCAGGCTTGTTACAGTCCACTGTGAAGGATTTAAGACAAAAATATGGGCGACGGCTTATGACGCTGTTTTTCACGGCATAGCGCGCAGTCTTTTTGAAGACCCTAATATAGAAGAACCTTTTATAAAAGATAATTTGTATCATGAGCGTATTGCCTATGAAAGAGCGCATACCGTCAATTTGTTTAACGTGTCGTCAATGGGATACGCCGACGAGCAAGAGCTTACACGGTACTTGAACGCAATGGAACAAAAAGTAAATACGTTTCCAAGTTTTGCCGATTCGGACACTATGTATGCTCTTAAATACGCAGGGTTGTCCGTAAGCGTTTGTCCTACCCACGACGATTACATTATGAAATATTTGGAAGAAGAATATAAAGTTCCTTACATATTAAAACACATGCCTATCGGTATCGCTAACACAAGCGAATGGATACGAGATGTCGCGGCAAAATTAGGCACGCAAAAACAAGCCGAGCGGCTCATTGAACGGGAGACGGCGGAACTTGAAGCCGCATTGGCAAAATACAGACCGTTCTTTAAGGGTAAACGCGTTGTCATAAGCGCCGGCGAGTTCAGAGCGCTGGCGACATCTAACCTGTTATACGATTTGGGTTTTAATATAGTAGGCATACGTTCTTTCCACCATGACGAATTCGCTAATGTGGAATATGATAAATTAATAAAAAATATCGGCGGCGATGTTGCGATCAATATCGCTAATGTACAGCAATTTGAAGAAGCAAATTTATTAAACACATTAAAGCCCGATCTTTTTCTTGGACACTGGAACGGCAATTCCACGGCGACAAAAATGGGCATACCTTCTCATGTAATTTATAATACAGGTCTTGCGTATATCGGGTATCGGGGAGTGTTTGAATTGGCTCGGCGGCTGTACCGACAAATGTCAAATCCCGCCTTTAATAAAAAATTGAGTAAATATACCAAACTGCCGTATAAAAAAGACTGGTACGGCAAAAATCCGTACAGTTACATTAAAACAAGTCTTGATATACCTGCGGATTACAAGGAGGGAAAATAATGAGCCATTACGTTGAACGACCAAGATTTTTCTGTTCCCTCGGCGGAGCGCTGTCCACATTGGAAGCGTTACCTGAAACTATACCGATACTTCACTGTGCTGTAGGTTGCGCCGGAAATATTGCGTGGGCGCAGAACGGCGGCAGCGCTCTGCAAGTGGGCGGATACTGCGGAGGTCTTTCCGTTCCCAGCTCCAACGTAGGAGAGCAGGACATAGTGTTCGGCGGAACAGACCGTTTGCATGAACAAGTAGAGTCCACCATAGAGCTGATGGAAGGGCGGCTGTATGTGGTAATAACAGGTTGTGTAACCGAAATTATCGGCGACGACATTCGTTCCGTAACAAGCGAATTTTCCGACAGGGTAGATATTGTCGCCGCCAATACAGGCGGATTTAAGGGCAATTCGTATTTAGGTTACGATATTGTTATGTCGGAAATAGTCAGGCGTTATGTGAAACAAGGCGCTGAGAAAAAAAAGAAAACGGTAAATATTTTGGGCATTGTTCCCTATATGGACTGTTTCTGGCGCGGGAATCTTATCGGAGTCAGGCGGCTATTGGAAAAAATAGGGGTGCAGGTAAACACCTTCTTTACGGACGAAGACACATTGGACGGTTTAAAAAATTCATCTTCAGCCGAATTAAATATTGTTCTTTCCGATGTATACGGACTGGAAACAGCAAAAACCTACGAGGAGACTCATAACATTCCCTACATTACCGCGACGTTGCCTGTTGGTCCTACCGCAAGCGAGGAACTTTTAAGAGCTGTCGCAAAAGCGTTAAAATTAGATGTTGACGTTGAAGCTGTCATAGAATCGGAATCACATAGGTATTATAAATATCTTACGCCCCTTATTGACGTATACAACGACTGCGATTTGCAAAAGAATTCCGTCATTGTAGGCGACGTAAATTATGCTGTAGCAATGACTCGCTTCCTTACAGATGATTTGGGCTGGTCTCCGGTACTTGTCCAATTTACAGATCCGTTGGATGAAGAACAGCAGGCGCGAATTTCAAAAAAGCTAAAAGGTAACGGAATATTTACAGACCCAAAAGTTGTCTTTGATACAAACGCATCGGAAGCGATACAGTATATAAACGAACTGTACCCCAAAAAAGAATCGGATAAATACGCCGAGACGATTTCTCCCGCATTTGTTTTGGGAAGCTCTCTTGAACGTGACTTGGCGCTGAAGATCGGCGCTCCGCATTTAAGCGTCAGCTTTCCGGTAGCAAACCGAGCGGCAATAACCAGAGGTTATACCGGCTTTGACGGCGGCTTGACGCTAACGGAAGATTTACTCAGTGCGGCGGTTGCGGCAAGATAACTGAAAACTCTTAACCAAAATACCTATTCGCGTTCCCGAATGAAATATCACGCACTATTTGTTCCAGCTTCTTTTTATCATTCGGGTACTCGCCGTTTTCTACCCACTTGCCGATTAAGTTGCACAAAATTCTGCGGAAGTATTCATGGCGGGGGTAGGAGAGGAAGCTTCTGCTGTCCGTAAGCATTCCCACAAAGGCGGGTAACATTCCCAAATTGGCAAGGACATGAAGCTGTTCTTTCATGCCGTCCCTGTTGTCGCAGAACCACCAAGCGGAACCCAACTGCATTTTACCGATACAAGTTGAGTCCTGAAAACCGCCCATGATTGTGGCGATAGGGTAGTAGTCCTTTGGGTTCAGCGAATAGAGAATTGTTTTTGGAAGACCGTTTGCGTTCTCGCCGCCGAGACTCATTAAATCCAGCAGGGCGCAAAGGTTTTCGCATAATTCTTTGTCATGGACGGCGTCAAAGCCTGTGTTTATTCCCAACTTAACTAACTGTTTTGTGTTTATATTGCGAATACAGGAAAGGTGCAATTGCATTACGATATTTTTGGCGGCGTAAAGGTTGCCCAAAGAAGCGAGCATCAATGTTTTATATGCATCCGCTTCATCTTTTGACGCTTCTTTCCCTGCCATTACTTTCTTAAAAGTTTTTTCAACTTCCTTAAATGACGTCTCAACATACGGAACATATTCAAGAGCGTGATCGGACGCTCGGCAGCCCATGCCAATAAAAAAATCCAAACGCTTTTCAAGGGCGGCAAGAACATCATCGTGAGTTTTAATATTTATCCCGCTTGTGTTTGACAGCGATTCAATGTATTCGGCAAAATGAACGTCGTTAATTTCAATAGCTTTATCGGGGCGGAATGTTGGAATTACTTTTGTATTAATTTTTCCAATCGGAGCGGAACCGTCTGCAATAGAGCGGTGATATTCAAGCGAGTCGACAGGATCGTCCGTTGTACCGACAGCGTAAATATTCAGTTTTTCAAAAATGCCTTTTACGGATAACTGCGGAGTTTGAAGGAGAGCGTTCGCCTTCTCCCAAATCGCAGGAGCTGTTTTTTCGGTAAGAGGCTCATAAATATCAAAGTAACGCTGTAACTCAAGATGAGTCCAGTGGTACAGTGGGTTTCCGATTAAATTTTCCACAGTACGCGCCCAAGCCAGATATTTTTCATAGCCTGAAGCGCCGCCTGTAATAAATTTTTCATCAATCCCCATTGCTCGCATCATTCGCCATTTATAATGATCCCCGGAAAGCCAAGCGTCGGCGAGATCGCTCATCTTCCTATTTTCCGCTATCTGGGACGGAATAAGATGACAGTGGTAATCAAAGACAGGCTCGTCCTTTGCCGCTTTGTACAAGCTCTGCGCCGTCTCAGTCTCAAGTAAAAAATTCTCATCCATAAAAGCCTTTGCCATAAATCTCTCCTTTAAAAGACTTGTATATTTTATCACAATAGCCTAAATTTAAATATGCCTGCGCGCATTTCGTTAAAAGTTTCAATAATTATGTTTCTCGGCAGTCTTTCCCTTGCCCTATGCTTGATTTTTCTGCTTAATTTTTTGCTTTCCGGTCCGAAATTGGGTCTGCATTATGATTTTCTTCTAAAATACAAAAAACCCGTTGTTTCAACCGATATTTTAATCATTGAAACTGATGAATTTATCGAAGGCAGTGATTTTTTTTCGGCTCTTTTAACTTTAACCGAGATGGAAGCGTCCAATTTAGCTCTTGTAGGTAGGCTTTCGCCTTCCGCGACGCCTATCACGCTTACAGAAGCGGATATCCGAAGGAACTTTTTAGACGAATATGAAAAAATAGGCTCTAATGTCCGCAACTTGTTTGAAGGTATCCGCATGGGGTTTGTTACGCCGCAGAAAGCGCCGCTTTTTGTGGATCAGGTAGTTGAGTCGGCAGAACAGGGCAGAGAGCGGCTTATTAGAATTTTGATTGACAGGGATGATGAATTGATACGATCCGTCGCTGTCTTCGGCAGTTTTATTGACGCATACGCAAAGCCGCAGTTGGATAAGGACGGAAAATTAAGACGGGTAAAACCCGTCGAGGTTGACGGATCCGCCGAGTACCCTTTGTATGTAAACTTAAAAAGCCGTTATGCTGTTTCGCAGATAGAAACAACGGGCAAAAAATTAATTTTATGGCTTCGCGGGCATGACGGTAAAGATTTGGATATAACGCTGGATAATAACGGCAATATTATTACGCCGTGGAACTGTAATTTCCGCAGAGTTAATATCGATCTTTTCCGCAAATATGAAACAGCGGATAATGCTATGCTTTCTCTTTTAGCGCAGGCAAATGAATTAAAAATTTTTGCTAAAGTATTACCGGAGAATATTCCGCTGTTTCTTGGTCAATATGCGCAGACGCTCTTGGAAGATTTAATAAAAACACCTAACGCCGATAACCGCGCTGCTTGGATAAAGGCTCGCAATAATTATTTTAAAAGCCTAAATGATTTTTTTGACAACTCACCTGAAATAACTCTTATAAGCGAATATGAGAATTTAATAGCGGATACGGATTCGTCAAGGAAGAAAGAACTAGACAGATTAATCGATACAAAAAATAAATATGTGAATTTATTTGCGTCTCTGCGCGAAACTTACGGGGAATTTTATACAAGCCGTACAAAATTAAATCAAGAGTTGGGTTTAGCGCTCTGTATAATGGGAAATGAACCTAATGTAAAATACTCCGCCATGATGGCAAACGCTTTGATTACAGGCAATCATGTAAAGCCTATCCTGTCTCGTTATGTGATATTATTGTCTATTGCAGTTGTTTTTGTCATATTGGTAATTATTTTCATGATGCGCCCTGTTGTCCTTTTAATTATCGGTTTATTTTTAAGTTTTGCTTCCGCAGGTTTATACACAGGCGTTTTTATTTTTTACTCTTACTGGATGGATCCGTTAATAGTTTTTCTATCCTCATTAGCCGCTGTTCTTGTTTTGTTTTTCAGTAAAAACGCATATCTTAATTACAGGGCGCGGGCTTTTCGCGCCGCTTACAGAACAGCCGTTTCCAAAGATGTTTTGCATAAACTTATTTATAACGGAAGACCTGGAATATCGGAGATTAATATTTCCTACGCTGCGATTATAGCTATTAAAGATACAAGTCTTTTCGGCAAAGAAGAACAAGACGCTACAAGAGAATCTGCAAGATTAAAAAGAGTGTTTTATGCTACTGCGAAAAAAGCGCTTTTTAACGCGGGGGCGGTTATTGCCGGTTTTGAAGGCGATACGATACTTGCCTGTTTCGGTTCTCCGCTGGAGCTTAATCCGAAATTAGCCGCTTATAAGTGGTCGGAAGACGGCAAACCAATTGCCAAATCTTATCATCCTGCGTATAAAGCCTGCGCCCTTGTAAAGCAATTGTTAAGAAATGAAAAAATTACATGGCAATTCGGCATAGACTCAGGCGAGTGTACTTTTTCATGGTCGCCTGAAAGCGGATTTTCAGTGAGCGGTGCTCCTGCGGTAAGCGCAAGGAATCTTGTTTTAAGAACAGCGCGTTTTAGAGTGAGGGCGCTTATTTCAAACGGAGTTCGCGAGAAAATCGGTTTAACTAAATATGAAACGGTCGCTTATACCATAGGGAACGATTCTTTTTTTGAGTTAAAAGCCTAAATTTTGTTTTTAGGTCTTGTAACTTCTTTTGTTATCGAATTATTCTGTCCCATCCACATTCTTGCGTTGGTTTCTATATTGGTAAGCTCAGCGGTAACAAAATATGTTCTGACGCTGCGGTTTCCGTCCCTGTCAACGATTGTTCTTACCGAACCCGTCATCATAAAATCAGCGCCTATTTCTTTGCCGAGAGCCGCAGTAGTAGCTTCGCTCGTGTTCCCACTCTGTTGATCTTGTCTTTCCGCGCGCAGATCGGCTCTTGTGTCTCCACCGGCTACAAAGTCAAGTTTGCCGCTGTTAAAAATCGCGTTTTCCATAATGGATGTAATAATCTCGGTATCAATATGTTCATCGCTGGCGTTTTTAAATCTGCCGACAATGACCACGGGTTTTTTGTTTCCCCTCGCCTTGATTTCCTGATTAACTCTTGCGCTTGAAATACAGTCGTTAACCAAAGTTTCACAGACAATTTTTACATCGACGGCGTTCCAATAGCCGCTTAATTCTTTTTGCGTCCCTGCCTCCACTCGTTTTACTTTTGTTGTCTCGCAAGAAGACAGTAAAAAAAGCACGCACAATACAACCAAAATCTTTTTCATAGTAATTTCTCCTATCTTAATTTTACGGACTGAATTAAATTTAATCCGCCGTTTTTTACGGTTACATCTGAAAATTTATCGGAATAGATTACTTTATTCCCATTACAATACTTTATTATAACAGAATATGTTCCAGGGTCAAGGTTAATACCGCCGATATAAGCCCTGTCAGGCAGATAGCGGGACATTCGTATATCGGCTTTTTCAGAAGAGTCCATTGCCGCTCTCGCTCCAAGAGCTATAGCCAACCCCGCTAAAGAATTGTCATTGTTTACCGCCGTCATTGCAGCAACATCGGCAACGACATATTTTATAATAGTACGGATATATGTCTTTAATAAAATATTGGAATAATGAGCGTTAAAAGTTTCTTCTATAACAGCTCCGATATCTTCAAGTAATTCAAGTTCGAATTTATTTGAACCATTCACTTCTACCTCTATCCTGTTTATTACGCTTGGTCTTCTTGTCATTACAGGAAGTTTAAACATTGCAATTTGCAATATTGGGTGTTGAAAAGGAAGGTATTGGACAATAATTTTTTCTTCTTTTATAGGCGATAATCCCGTAAAACTTATTATGTTAAGTCTTGCCATTCCTTTTGGAACATCACGAGCGGCTTCTACTGCATTGGGAACCGCGCCTGAGTAAATATTTCTGTTGGTTGAATAAGCTCTGTAAACCTGATCGAACTCAATGCGGGATGAATCTTCATTTCCGTCAGCCTGATAAAAAAGAGCGCCCAAGTAACGGGCAAGAGCGGAATTGGAAAAATTTACTGATTTTACATCGGGAAGACCGCTTACGCCGGTTTCTTTTGTAACAGTATCATTTAAGCCGGCTCCCGTTTTAGGGTCTTTATATTCGTATCTTCGAGCCAGCATTTCCAGTTTACCGCTTGAATTGCTTAATTTTCTGATTTCTACCAATGCGCCTTCTATATCGTTTCTATTATAATAATTCAGCGCGTTAAAAACATTTAAATAAATATTTTCAAAATCCTCGCCGGGATATTCTTTTACATTGTCGTTGAGAATATATGAAAAAAACCCTTCGGATATACTTTTTGTGTACGCCTCTTCTATAAGACGCTCCGCATTTTGCAAGTCCGCCGAAGAAGCGGAGTAGTTGCCCGAATAATGTTCAAGCAGTCCCTTATCCAAAAACAGCATAATTGCGTTTTTTTGCGAATAAATAACCTTCCTGCTGTCCTGTCTTTTTACGATTGTATCGACTGCCGCCGTATAATTAGCCTGATCAACAGAATGGTCAATTTCTTTGTAGCTTTTTGAACTTGTCGCGCATGATAACACGGAAAAAGCCAATAATAGTATATTAAAGGCTCGTAAAATATTTTTTGTTTTTACGCGAAATTCCGACATTTCTTATTTTTATCCGTACATAAGGTTTTGTCAAGATAAGTAATATTTGATATACTATAGTTGTGAATATTATATTATTTGAAGAACATGAATTGGGGCATAATCTTCCCAGACGGGACGAGCGGACAATTCATCTTTTAAAAGTTTTACATAAAAAAGCCGGCGACGAATTTGAAGCCGGTATCCTCGGCGGGCTTAAAGGCACTGGCAAGATCGAAAGAATCAATTTTGACGGTTCCATTTTTGTCACTGTAAACGCTACAGACCAGCCCCCGCCGCGCCTGCGGTTAAGAATGGCAGTCGCTTTTGCCCGACCGATACAGCTTCGCCGTGTTTTCAGAGACCTTTCCAATTTTGGAGTAACTGCCATCGATCTTATTGCGGCCGACATGGGAGAAAAAAGCTACCGCGATACAAAATTATTGATGGACGGGGGGTCTCAAGCCGCCCTTATTGAGGGAGCGGTACAGGCTCGCGATACCATAATACCCGCAATTAATATATTCGAAAACCTTGACTCATGGCTGAATGAAAGCCCTTGGAGAAAAACCGATAATATGCGTCTCCCTCTTTTGATTGCGGCTGATAATGTCCGCGCGGAAGGTTCTTTTTTCCATCTTGCCGTAACAAGCAGACCGATAGTTGTTGCCGTAGGTCCTGAAAGAGGATGGTCTGACAGAGAACGCGACTTGTTTGAAAAATCAGGGTTTTTACGGCTGTCTATCGGGACCCGCGCCATGCGTACGGAAACGGCGTGTGTGGCAGCGGCGGCGCTTGCGATGGAAAAAATAGAGGAAAGGGGTTTATGAATCAGGACGCCGTAAAACAAAAATTACTCTCCATAGAAGACGCGCCGCTTGAGTTCTCTCTTATTTATTCGGGCAAGAAAAGCAGTAAGGTAAACGGTCTTTACAAGCCCGCCTCAAGAGAAATAATAATTCATAACCGTAATTTTCAGCCCGATGACACAGGGCAGAATTTACTGCTCTATACGGCAATACATGAATACGCTCATCATCTGCATGCCTGCTCTAGGGGAGGCACGCTTTCTGCGAGGGCGCATAACACCGAGTTTTGGGCTATTTTTCACGCTCTCCTTGAAAAAGCGGAAAAGAAAAAAATCTACAGCGATGTTTTTACAGCTTCGCCTGAATTGTTAAAACTGACAGAGGTTATCCGTGAAAAATATTTAAAGAATAACGGAGAGCTTGTAAAAGAAATGGGAAAACATTTGATAAAAGCCCATAATCTTTGCACGGATATCGGCGTGCGCTTTGAGGACTATGTAGACAGAATGCTGCGTATTCCAAGAACCGCCGCCAATATGGCGATAAAAATGTTCGAGTTTGATATTGCCCCCGAAGTGGGCGCTGATAATATGCGCTTTCTTGCCGGTATCCGGGACGGCAAGGAGAGAAAAGCGGCGGAAACTGCTCTTATTAAAGGAAAAAGCCCTGACAGCGTAAAAATTCAAGTGCGTAACAAAGACAAAGACGAAGATCCTGTTGTATTATTAGAGAAAGAGAAAACAAGACTGGAGCGTACAATCGCCACTTTAAACAAACGTCTTGACGAGGTAAAGAAGGAATTAAAAGAGAAAAAATGAAAAAGGTATATATTGATTATAACGCAACAACTCCGTTAAGGCAGGAAGTAAAAGCCGAGATTACAGACGACTTGGAAATATTCGGCAACGCTTCCAGTATGCATGCTTCGGGAAGATTAGCGCAAAAAAGGGTAGAGCAGGCAAGAGACGCAGTTAAAAAACTTTTAGGAGCGAAGGGCGGAACAATAGTTTTTACATCGGGCGGCTCGGAGTCCAACAATACCGTTTTTCAGACAATGCGGCAATTAATCGATACGCATGCCTCGAATAACCGCGATGAATTTATTACTACGGCTATAGAACATCCGTGCGTAATGAATTCCGCCTCTTTTTTACAAAACTTAGGATATAAAGTTACCATTCTGCCTGTTGATGAATACGGAAAACTTAAAATAGGCGAACTTGAAAAAGCGCTTAACGATAAAACATTGTTTGTATCCGTAATGACTGCTAACAATGAAATCGGCACTATACAGGATATTAAAGAAATTACCGCCCTTGTAAAAAAAGCGGGGGCGTATATGCACACAGACGCTGTGCAGGCGGTAGGAAAAATACCGATAAATGTGGAAGATTTGGGGGTAGATTATCTTACAATGTCGGCGCATAAGATTTACGGTCCGAAGGGAGTGGGTGCGTTATATGTAAAAAAAGGCGCGCCGCTGTCTCCGCTGGTACACGGCGGTCATCAAGAGGACGGTTTAAGGGCGGGGACTTACAACAATATCGGGATACTTGGTTTTGGAAAAGCGGCGGAACTTGCCGCAAGCGAAGTTGACGGATACGGAAAAAAGGTATCCGTACTGCGCGATAAATTGCGGCAGGGGCTTACGGAAAAGATTCCGAATATAAAAATAAACGGCCATCAAACGGACGTGCTTCCTAATACGCTGAATGTTTCTTTTCCCGGAGCGGAAGGGGAGTCTATACTGCTTTCAATGGATATGCAGGGAATAGAAGCGTCCACAGGCTCCGCCTGCGCCTCGGGAAGCCTTGAGCCTTCTCATGTGCTTTTGGCTACGGGGGTAGGTCCTGAGCTTGCGCACGGCTCAATACGTTTCAGTCTGGGGTGGGGTATTACAGAAAGCGATATTGATTATATAATAGAAGTATTGCCGCCTATTATCGCCCGTCTGCGGGCAATGTCAACTTTGGCGGACGCATAGACAAAAGGAGAAATATGTCGGACTGGTTATACTCTGATACGGTTAAAGATCATTTTACAAATCCCCGTAATGTACTTTTGGAAGACGAAGCTGTTTTTGCCCCCGACGCAAAAGGGCAGACGGGCAACATAAAATGCGGCGATCAAATGCTTATGCTCTTAAAAATTAAAGACGATGTTATAACGGATGTGCGCTGGAAAACTTACGGCTGCGCAAGCGCCATCGCTTCTACCAGTATGCTATCCGAGACCATAAAGGGAATGAAGCTTGAAGACGCTTATAAAATAAAGCCCGAAGACCTTGTAGCCAAACTTGGCGGGCTTCCGAGTTTTAAGATACACTGCTCTGTGTTAGGCGATAAAGCTCTTCGGGCGGCTATAGACGATTATCTTACAAAGACCGGCCGCCCCGGGCTTTTTGTGGAAGAGACTGTTGTTATCTGTCATTGCGTGGGAATTACCGATAAAGACATAGAAAACGCTTTTCATAACGGAGCGAGAAACTGGGAACAGCTTCAGCAGGCGACAAAAATCGGCACTGTCTGCGGCGGTTGTAAAGAAAAAGCCGTGGACTTACTCCACGGCTTTTCACATATCTACGGTAATTAGATGTTACTTACCCGATAAATCTGCGGGGTTCAGCAGTAATGCCGTTCCATCCGCGCGTTGAGTTAAGAGCTGACCCTGTTGTATTGTTACAGAAGCGTCAGTATGTATCTTAACGGTTGATTTTGCCTGCAATTCAAGGTTTGTATTAAAGCGTCCAAGGTAACATTCATTCTTTGCATTGTCGATAGTTATCGCGTAAATATAGTTTCCGTTTACCCATAACAGGCTTCCGACTTTTATATCATCGTTGCCCTGCCTTGCCATTTCAAGACTTGTTGGATTTAACTCGATAATCCGCACCGCTCCCTGACCTTTATGCTCTCCCGCAATGGCAAGAATTCTTCCGCCTGTAAATGTAACTGTTCTTGAATGTATTGTATCAAGAGGCGATCTTTTAATTTCTTTTCCGTCAGCCGGATTAATACGGACAAGACGTCCCATTTGGGTTGGAGCTGTTTTTTCTATTGTTACGCCGTAAACGCCGTTTGCTTCCTGAGCAATGGCATTTTGCTGATCCTGAGCGATTTCCTGGCGCTGTTGCTGAGCTTCTTCAGTTTTCTTCTCGGCAAAATCTTCAAGCTTTTGAGTGTCTTCTTTTTTCTGCTCAACGGCATCCTGTCTTCTGTCTAACTCTTCATTGGCTTGTTTTGCTTCTTCAGGAGTAATCTTCCCCTGTTCTTGATCTTGCTGTACTTGTTGTCTTTCCTGTGTTATTTGTTTTTCTTCTTGTTTAATTTCTTCGCGTTGGGTCTTTGCCTGCTGTTCGGCTTTATCTGCCTCGCGTTCTATCAGGTTTACCATATCGCGGCGCTGAGGAAGTCCCTGATCATCATCTTTTCTCATTTCCTCAATGACTTTTTTATCGGTAATTGTGCTTGTATCAATAGAACTTAAACCGCCTATCCCCAAAGGAATAACCAATAAAGTTCTGCCCGGCCATTCGTCATAACGGAGAGAAAGCCCCGCCTTATCTTTTGTAAGATTGCTTATAACCTGAGTTTTATATCGGCTTGTAAAATAATCCCAGTTACCTCGGTATACTGCGTTGTAAATGGTTATGTATTCGGCTAACAACGCCGCGTCTTTGTCGGAATAATTATAGGCGGTTTGCAGGTAGCCCTGAATAATAACGCGTAAGTTTCTTATATGGTCTACGCCTGTATCAACTCCAAGACCCATAATATCGGAGTCAATTTTGTTTCCTTCCGGTCCTGATACACAATGAATTACAAAATATCTGTTTAATGTTCCAATCTGGGTTCTACCTTCAAGCTGTTGTCCCAAACCTGCGCCGATCTGACGGATTTGCTCCCTTGTATCCAAAACGGCGTGCGGTCCCTCATAGTTAATGAAGACAACAGGCGGTAAGTCCTGCAATTCATCCTTGTTAACCTGAGAATACCCCAAAACCGCAGTTAGGGAAAAAAGAATAGCGGCAATTATAAATTTACATTTTGGCATTTTCATATCGCTCCTGATACTTAATTATAATATATATTTGTGAATTTAGGAATAGCTTGAAAAAATCATGTTGACTTAAAATGCCGATATTGGGTCATTTGACAGGCAAGCCCATTATTGCTATATTTTATGGATAAATAATGAATAAACCTGAATATACGCCTAAAACCTATATAAAAGATACTATTAAAGCCATTGACGCTAAATTTGAAGCCCAGAAAATCGCCTTTGCCCCCCTTACTTTTCAGGCGGTAAGGGCGCTTTTGGAATTTGGGCTTTTAAAGGCGGTTTCCGATTCGGGTGAAGAGGGGATTACCGCCGAAAAAGCGGCGGAAAAGGCGGGAATTTCCCTTTACGGCGTAAAAGTCCTTTTTGAGATTGCCTTAGGTATGAACCTGATAAAGCTCCTTTCGGAAAGCGGCGAGGCTCGCTTTGTTCTGGGAAAGACAGGCTGGTTTTTGCTGGAAGATGAGATGACTAAGGTAAATTTTAATTTTGTTAACGATGTATGTTATAAGGGGGCGTTTGAACTTAAACGCTCAATAAAGGAAGGAAAACCCCTGGGGCTTGAGGTTTTCGGTCATGAAGGAAAAACCATTTATGAGGTTCTTTCTGCATTGCCTGAAAATGTAAGGAAAAGCTGGTTTGACTTTGATCATTTTTACTCCGATATAGTTTTTGAAGAAGCCATACCCATTGTTTTTTTCCATAAACCGAAAAAAATCATCGACATAGGCGGGAATACCGCCAAATGGGCTGTCTGCTGCTGCCGCCATGATCCAAATGTGGAGGTAACTATTGTAGACCTTCCCGGGCAGACTCATGTGGCGGATCAAAAAATAGCGCAAGCCGGTTTTTCGGACAGAATAAAAACCCAAGCTTGCAATGTTTTGGACAGTAAATCGATTATTCCTTCCGGCGCTGATATAATTTGGATGAGCCAATTTCTTGACTGTTTCTCGCTTGACGAAATTACCATGATTATGAAAAAAGCGCGTAAGGCGGCTGGAGCAAATACAAATGTTTATATTCTTGAGCCGTTTTGGGACAAACAGCGTTTTGAAGCCGCCTCTTTTTCGCTTCAAGCAACGTCTCTTTATTTTACAAGCATGGCTAACGGAAACAGTAAAATGTACCGCTGTGAAGAAATTTCACAGGCTGTGGAAAAAGCGGGCTTTGAGATTGTTGACGCGCGGCATAACCTTGGTTCTAATGATTATTCGCTTCTTTGCTGTAGGAGAAAACCGTGAACCCGCTTTACATTACCCGCCTTTGCGCGTGGGCTCCCGGAGTGGAGAGTCAAAGTGAGTGGGAGCAATGGGCTCAAGGTAAAAGGGAAATAGTTTCGGGGAATCAATCGCCTGCGCTGGCGTTTACCGATTCGCTGTTCCGCCGGCGCTTGAGTCAAATTTCCAAAATGACGGTACAGGTTGTTCATGATTTATTGCCTGTTGGAGAAGATACAAAAATGTTTTTTGTTTCATTCAGAGGAGAAATTTCGCGGCAGTTTCAAATTAACAAAATGCTGATAGAAGAAAAATCCCTATCGCCTGCGGCTTTTTCGCTTTCGGTTTTTAACGCGCCGGCGGCGCTGGCTTCCATTGCGCTTGGATTAAAAGGCGGATACTCGGCGATTTACCCGGGAAATAATTCTTTTGCAACAGCTCTTGAAGCTGCGTCATCTTCTTTTATTTATGAAAAACAAAAAGAACTTATTTTTGTTTATGCCGATGAACAAACGCCGCCTGAATACGGACGCGATGAATGTTCTCCTGCGATAGCTTTCGCGTTTCTTTTAACTATTAAACATCAATCGTCTTCCATTCCTCTTTCGTCAATTAATGAAGGAGAGGATTACTTTTCGGGTCGCCCGCTTGATTTTCTCAGGCGGCTCCTTCTTTGCGGGAAGATATATGCTGCCTCCTGAATTGCCGCCTGTATCAAATTGGTTTCTCTATATCTGCCGTATCTTTCTAAAATTGTTTTCGTTTTTTATTTTTGGTTTAAGTACGCTTGTTCTTGTAATAATATTTTTTCCGCTTATGCATATCGCCCTTCACCCAAGAGAACGATTTAAGAAACACGCAAGGCGTTTTGTTTCGTTTTTCATGAGAATATTTGTTTCTATTATGCATATAGTCGGAATTGTAAATCTGGAAACCGATAACAGAGAAAAATATCGTAATCTTTCATCAAAAATTATTGTTGCCAATCATCCGTCTCTTCTTGATATTGTTATGCTTTTTTCTCTCATACCAAACGCCGACTGCATTGTAAATACGGATTTAAATCGCAATTTTATTGTAAGAGGAGTGGTGCGTCAGCTCTATATACTCAATTCTCTTGATCTTGAAAGTATTTTTCAGTCTTGTACGGAATCATTAAAGCAGGGGAACTGCTTAATTATTTTTCCGGAAGGAACAAGAACACCCCGTTATGGAAAAACTATTCTCAAAAGAGGAGCCGCCCGCGTTTCTCTTTATTCAGGTTGTAATATTGTTCCGCTGCATATTGGGGGTACGGATAAATACGGTATTGGTAAAAAAGACCCTTGGTTTAGTTTTAATCCCCGCGAGCGTTATGTTTACAGTATCAGTATGGGACAGGAAATTAATCCGGAAAAATACAAGGAGCTTCCCGCGCCGAGAGCGGTAAGGGCGATGACCAGAGAAATGGTTGCCTTCCTGTTCCCCGAAAAAGATATAAAGGAAACATAATGAGATATAAATTTATACCGCCGGTTGTATTTTTTGCGCTGTTTCTAGCTTCATGTATGAGTATAAATCACAGCAGGGCGGAGCTTAATATTCCTCCTTCCGTAGTTTATTTAAGTTTTGATGACGGACCTAATGCATTAGACGATACAACTGCCCGGCTGCTTGATATTCTGAAAAAATATCAAATTAAAGCCGTTTTTTGTTTGTTAGGCGAAAATGCGGAACGTGCTCCCAATCTTGTTAAACGTATGTATGACGAGGGGCATTATATTGTTAACCACGGATATTCAGATAAATGGGCAAGCAAAATGAAACCCGATGAATTCCGTAATAATCTGCGTAGCGGTGAAGCGGCAATTTCTAAAGCTCTGGGACGCGATATGCCGCTTAAGCTGTACCGTCCTCAAGGCGGTTTTTACAATTCAGCGCAGGAAAAAATAATTCGTGATGAAGGTTATATATTGGTTCCAAGCAATATCAGGGTATATGACGCGGTTCTTGACGGAACAAAGCGGGATAAGGTTGTAAAGCAGGTTATAGAAAAAGTTAAAAAACAGCGCGGCGGAATTATTTTACTCCATGACGCCAGGGATTCTTGTGTTCAGGCGCAGGCGCGGTTTGAGAAAGATCCTAAGGGGGTTTTTAACCGATCGTGGATTCCGGATATTGTGGAAGAAATAATAAACATCTTTTTGAATAAAGGGTTTGTTTTTAACAATCCCGATATTTTAACCGTTATCGGTAATTGACAAAAAACGTCATTCGGGTAATATTTTATATGAATGTTCTCTGTATTATCAAAATGAGGTTTTTTTGAATAAAGACGCTATTTATGAAAAAATAAAAGAACTAATGGTCTCCGAATTCAAACTTGACGCTGATTCAATCAGTCTTGAGAAACATTTGAGTAACGATCTTCAGTTGGATTCGCTAGATATAGTCGACTTGTTGCTCAGATTAAGCGATTACATAGGAAAGAAAATTGATCCAACTTTGTTCAAAGATGTCAGAACAGTGCAGGATTTAGTTGATTCTGTTACTCCGCTTTGGAAAAAAGATTTATAAATTCATCAGCGGGAAGCTGCCTGTAGACAGGTTCTGCCTCGCCTGAAAAATTAACTTCAAAAAATTCCTCATCATAAAATGAAAGTTTTGAACCCGTATCAGGGTTGCATTCAAGGTACATGATTTCGTTTAGGTTCAGCCCCTTGCTTTCGCAAATTTGCTGTGCAAGGCTTTTTCCGGCGGCGGTAATCGAGGTTCCGGGATTATCCTGATAAAGCTCCGTAACAATTACAATGGTTTTTGCTTTTTTTATAATTTTAAGACCGCAACGCGATGGCATATCCCATTGTCCCTTAAAATCGAAAACCTCATCGTAGTATTTTTCAGGTACGCGCATTTTAACCGCTTGCTCCGACGCTTCGTACAACATCTTTTCCGAATGATTTATGGATAAGCCGCCTGTTGCGCGGGCGGTAAGTTCCGTCTTCCATTTCGCGGTTTACTACTGTGTAAAGCAGATGAAACATTTTTTCTTCCTGAGACTCGTCTTTATAAAAATTTTCCCATGCGTAATTGTAAAGCTCCTGCAGGCGTTCTGCGCTCATATGTTTCGGGGTAAAAACCACCTGACCCGCGTTAAAATGATCCCAGTCATGATCAAAAATGCGTCCCTGCCGCGATAAATCATCCCATGCCTTAGTGTGTGGGAAAGGCGTCATTACCGTAAACTCCGCAAGATCAAGATTTATTTCCAATAGAAAATCTATAAGCCGTTTGCAATCGTCTTCAGTTTGATTATCCAATCCAAGTAAAATAGTGCCCTCTACGCCGATACCATAATCGTGATAGCGTTTAACACGTTCTTTTATATAATCCGAAGTGTCATAAACTGCTTGATACACATACCACGCTCCGGCTTGAGCGGCAAGTTCCAGTACTTTCGGATCGTCTTCTATGGTGTGGCTTATCCATTTCTTTTTAAGCGGTATCATTTCGCGGAACAGATTCATTTCCCATTCTTTGTCCTGCGCAAGAGAGTTGTCCACGACAAAGAGGCGGTTGTTTTCTATACCCGCCAATTCTTCAACTACTTTGTCCAGCGGGCGCGGACGGAATGATCGTCCGCCGAGATAGGAAACAGCGCAGGGGTAACAGCTAAAGCGGCAGCCGCGCGATGCGTGGAAAAGGTCTACCATCTGAACGCCTTTGTGGTTGTACAATTCTTTTTGGTACAAATCACGCCGTGCCGACCCTACCGATTCAATCGGCGGCTGTTGCGGCATAAAATTGTACACCTTCTGCAATTTACCTTCTTTCCAATCGGCGATAACTTGTTCCATGCGGGTTTCCGCTTCGCCCAGAAATACCGAGTCAGCATGCTGAATGGTTTCCTCGGCGTGAAGCATGGTGGAAATGCCGCCGAAAATAACCTGCTTGCCTCGTTTACGGTATTCGTCAGCGATAGCCCAGCCGCGCTTTACCTGCGTGCTTAGCATCATGGAGATTGCTACAAGATCGCAATCTTCCTCAAAATTAAGAGTCTGGACATTTTCATCGGTAAAATTTACTTCGACATATTCGGGAAGCGCGGCAGCGAATACCACAGGTCCATGCGGCGGTAAATTAAAAGTAGTTTGTCCGGGAAGTTTGTTCCATTTAGGATAAATGAGTTTTAATTTCATTAGTTTAGGCTAAAATGCCGTTCCTCTATTAATTTTAACGTCTTACGCAGATCGTCTTCTAACGGACGGTCGTCTTCAAGCGGCTTGAAAAAAGCGGCGATTTCGTTGTACGTTTTTTCCGCCTTTCCCAAATCGCTTAATTTAAGCTCGCCTTTTTTTAAGCGAAGATCGATAGCTTGAAAAGCGGCTAACAGAACCGCAGATGTTACCTGTGTTGTCAGTTTGTTGATACGCATACAGTCGCGGGCGGCGATAGTACCCATGCTTACCTTGTCCTGGTTATGGCATTCTGTGGAACGGGAAAATACGCTCATGGGCATTGTGTTTTTCAAAGCTTCGGCAGTCCACGCTGAAACGGCAATCTGCACGGCTTTGAAACCGTGATTGCAAGCTATAGCGCCTGACGTTCCGGTAAGATTCGGCGGAAGCCCTCGGTTGTATTTGGTATCAACAAGCAAAGCAAGCTGTCTGTCCAAAAGATCAGCTATATTGGCTATTATGTTTTTAAGAGAATCCATCGCAAAGCAGATATGACCGCCGTAAAAATGTCCGCAATGGTATACGGATTGCGTTTCAGGATCAATAAGCGGATTGTCGTTGGCGCTGTTCATTTCGGTTTCGATGAAATTACGCAGTGTGCCGCTCATATCGTAGAACAAACCGATTACATGCGGAGCGCAGCGGATAGAGTAGGGGTCTTGAATCCTTGCCGGAGCGGCAAGCGCTCCCTGATTTTCTTCCGGCAGGCTTGTGCGTATTTTTTCCGCCGCTAAAGCTTGTCCAGAATGAGGCTTTAACTCAAAAACCCGTTTGTTAAAATGATAAGCGTTGCCTTTAATCGCTATTGAATTCATCGCTGTTATACGGCACGCAATGTCCGCAAGATATTCAGCGTCTGAAAAAGCGAGAGCGGCGACAGCGTTCATTACAGCGGTTCCGTTCATTATTGCAATGGCTTCTTTGGGACGGAATTGGTAGGGCGGCTTGCCCAATTCCGCAAGTACGTCGGCGGCTTGGCGAACATTTCCCTGATAGCGGACTTGTCTTTCTCCGATTAATGCGCCTGCAAGGTACGAAAGGGGAGTGAGGTCGCCGGAAGCGCCGACAGAGCCTTCCTGCGGAACAAGGGGCAGAATGTCATATTCGATAAAAAAATCGATATAGCGTAGTAATTCCATGCTGACGCCTGAATATCCCATCGCCAGAGTATTGAGTCTTACAATCATTAACGCTCTGGTTGTTTCATCGTCAAAATAATCTCCCATGCCGCAGCCGTGGAAGCGTGTTAAATTAATCGGCAGTTCGCGGTATTGTTCCGCTTTTACGGTTTCGGTGCACGAGTCGCCGTAACCTGTGGTAACGCCGTAAATACCGCCGTGTTTTGCCAGCATCGAATCAAGAAACACGATCCCTTTTTCGATTTTCGCCTCAAATTCGGCGCTGCGGCAAAGCCGCGCCTCTGTTTGTTTTTTTGCCGCAGAGACAAGAGCTTCAATTGTTAGCCGATCTTTGCCTATTTCAATTTCTTTACTCATGGCAAGTTCCTGAAGATAAGAGAAGTATTAACTCCGCCGAAGGCAAAATTATTCGACATAATATATTCCCCGTCAATCTTCCGTCCGTCTCCCGTGATATAATCAAGCGGTCCGCAGCGCGAATCAAGCTCTTCAAGGTTAAGGTTAGGGCAGAACCATTTTTCTCTCATCATGTTAATCGCAATCCATGCTTCAATAACGCCGCAAGCTCCCAAAGTGTGTCCTATGTAACTCTTTAATGTGCTTGCCGGAACTGGTCTTTTAAAAATATCCGCGGTAGCCCAGCTTTCGGCGACATCGCCTGTGTCTGTGGCGGTTCCGTGGGTATTCACGTAAGCAATGGAAGCCGGATCAAGCCCTGCGTTTTCCAAAGCCAGCTTCATGGCGATCCCCATAGTTTCGCGATTCGGTTGGGTAATGTGAGTGCCGTCAGTATTAGTTCCGAATCCGACAATCTCGGCAATTATCTTTGCTCCGCGCTTTACCGCATGTTCGTATTCTTCCAGTATCAGCGTCCCCGCTCCTTCGCCGATAACAAGACCATCGCGGTTTTTATCATAAGCGGCGGGAGTTTTCTGCGGGCTGTCGTTTTTAGAGCTTGCCGCAAAAAGAGTGTCAAAGACAGCGGCGTTTGCCGGACTTAATTCTTCCGCGCCGCCTGCCAGCATAATGTCTTGAATACCCTGTTTTATTGTTTCGTAAGCGAACCCGATAGCCTGACTGCTTGATGTGCAAGCCGTGTTAGTTGTAATGATTCTTCCGGTTAAACCGAAAAATACTCCGATATTCGCGGCGCATGTTTGAGGCATCGCTTTAATGTAGGTAGTTGCGCTCATGTTGGTTAAATCGTCAAGAACGAGCATACTGTAAAAATCCATAAGGGAATCAACACTGCCCATTGAGGAACCGTATGCGACGCCGCAGCGTCCGTTTTTTAATTCGGGATCATCAGCGTTAAGACCCGCATGCGCCAACGCTTTATCCGCTGAAACAAGAGCAAGCTGGGCGACTCTGCCAAGTCCTCGTGTTTTTTTGCGCGGATAATCGGGCATGGTAAAATCTACAGGAACGGCAAGTCTTGTATTCATGCGGGTATATCTATCCCATTCATTCATTCTGCGGACGAGATTTTTTTTCTCTTTGAGCTTTGCGAATATATCAGCCCATTCGCTTCCCAATGCGCTGACTATCGAACCGCCGGTAATAACCACTCGTCTCAAAATAACCTCTGTTTCATAACATTCCGCCGTTAACTGAAATTACCTGCCGTGTTATATATGAAGCTTCTTCAGAAAGAAGGAATACGGCTAAAGCCGCGACTTCTTCCGGTTTTCCGGTACGTCCAATTGGAATTGACGGAAGGATTATATCCATCGGCGCATCGCGGATCATTTCTGTTTCGATAATACCCGGCGCGATACAGTTTACTGTTATAGAACGGCTGGCAAGTTCTACCGCCAAAGCTTTTGTCGCGCCTATGATGCCCGCTTTAGCGGCGCTGTAATTTACCTGTCCCCTGTTTCCCATTAACCCCGATACCGAAGAAATGGTAATAATACGTCCCTGTTTTTTTCGGCAGATCGGCATCATGAGAGGGTGAAGCACATTGTAGAAACTGTCGAGATCGGTGCGAAGAACCTTGTCCCAGTATTCTCCGCTCATGCCCGGGAATGAATCGTCGGCGGAAATTCCTGCGTTGCTGATAATTCCCCAGAACGCGCCGTTTTCTTCCGACCATTTATCAAGTTTTTCCTGACATTCATCTCTGTTGCTTACGTCAAATTGAATCAATTCAATCTTTCCGCCTTTTTGGAGTATTTCTTTTTGCAGGGTTTCAGCTTCTTCTTTTCCTTTGTTATAATGCGCTGTTACATGATAACCCGCGCCGGATACGGCAATAGCGATAGCTCTGCCTATACCCCTGCTAGCCCCTGTTATCAGAACTTTTTTTTCAGTATTCAATTTAAATCCGCTCCGATGTCAAAATTTTATACTTTTCATCGCTGACTTCCATAACCATTATACTTCCTTCCATAACTTTTTTGTCCTTTAAAAAAATTGCTCCTTCAAAAGTATAAATCATATCCGTACAATCAGTTTCTTTTGCTCTTATTTCCAATGAATCGCCGTTTTTAAAAACAGGAATTACCATTCGCATGGACGGGATACTTAAAATAAACCCGATAGTGGGCTTTTCTCCCTTTCCCCTTTTCCTGATTCCCGTAAGAACGGAAATTGTCTGAGCCATAAATTCAAAACCTGCCCATGAAGGCACGCCGTCTAAGGCAGGATCGTAAAAAAGACAGTTCTTAGTGATATTATATTCCGCGCGGATACTATGTTCAATATCATAATCAATGACCCTGTCCAGGAGCATCATTTTCCCTTTGTGAGGAATAAGTGTTTGTAGTTCTTCTTTTTCAATCAATGGTTTGCTCCTAAAATTAAACTGACATTACAGCCGCCGAAAGCAAAACTATTGCTCATGCATATTGAAGGCGCTTTTTGACCGTCCGTTTTGTCGGGAAAAACAGGGATTTCCTCGTCTCTGACGCCGTCCCAGCAGTGTACAGGAAGCCCCCTTTTTTCGGTCAATACCATCCAGCAGATTGCAGCTTCCAACGCTCCCGCCGCGCCTAATGTGTGTCCTGTGATGGGTTTGGTTGAGCTTATCGGCGGCGGACTGCCGAATACTTCTTTCATGGCAAGGCTTTCTGCTTTGTCGTTTAATTCCGTGCCGGTTCCGTGAAGGTTGATATAGCCGATTTGACCGCTGTCCAGTCCTGCGTCGGCAAGAGCCGCTCTCATCGCCTTTGCCGGTCCCGCTCCGTCTGTTCCCGGAGCGGTTATGTGATACGCGTCCGCGCTTTCCCCCGACCCCAGCAATTCAACGGCGGCATCTTCTTCCGAATCAAGTAAAAAAAACGCCGCTCCTTCGCCTAGGTTGAGCCCTTTTCGGTTTTTACTGAACGGATTGGTGATAGTGTCCGAAACCGCTTCCAGCGAATGAAACCCCGCAAAAACCGTATTCGAAACAATGTCCGCCCCACCAGCTATGACCGCGCCGCACAAGCCTGAGCGAATTAATTCCGCACCGCGGATAATCGCGCTCGCTCCTGAAGCGCACGCAGTGGCGACGGTGAACACCGGTCCTGAAAGACCGAATTTGCCGGCGATAAATTCAGCGGGAAAGGATGCGCTTTGAAAACGCAAACTGTAGTCTTGCGGAAAAGAGCCCTTCGTGAGAAAAGCTTGATGAGCTAAAATAGAACCTTCACTGCCGTTGTCGCAAGTGCCGAAGCAGACTCCGATTTTTTCTTTGCCGTATTTTGCAATGGCTTTTTCCGCAACGGGACGTATTTGTTCAAGAGCCGCGTCAATAATGCGGATAATTCTGGTTGCTCCCGTGTAAGCCGCCGGTTCGGACAGAACGGTAACTTCGGGCAAGTCTCCGGTAATTAATCCGACGGGAAATTTTCCGCCCGCGCCTGATAATTCACGCATTACCATTCCGCCCTGATAACCTTTCAGGCAGGAGTCGTATAATTCATTTCTGTTTTTTCCGGCACAGCAAATAAGCCCCGGTGCTGACAGCCGTATATTTTTTTTCAAACAAAAGTACCTTCCGAAGTATAATTGTAGAAACATAACTGAAAATCGGCTACAATAGTTTAATGATATGTCATATTATATAAATCTATCGATTTTGTCAAACGAACAGAAAGATACGAATAGAGCCGAAGCAAGACGTATATTATCCGTATGCGAAGGAAGACCCATTACAGAAGACGATATAGCCGCAGAAGCTGAGGGGCGTCCTTTTTTCCCGAACAGTGATACGGATTTTAGTATTTCCCATTCCGGGTCTTTGACGGCGGTTTCGTTAGTCAGGGGAAAAAATCTGCGCACAGGCTGTGATGTTGAGCGTATACGCCATCGCGCGAAAGCAAAAGAAATAGCGGAAGAATTTTTTACCGCCCCCGAAAGAGATTATATTGAATCCGGCGGACATTTTAACGAAACGCGGTTTTATGAAATATGGACGCTAAAAGAATGTTATTTAAAAATACGCGGTCTTTCGGTATTTGATATGGCAAAAGCGCCGTCTTTTATTTCAAGCGAAGGTACGTATACATTTAATTTTGACGGTTCTTCCAAAATATTATTTAATCTTTATGAGCTTACAGGCAGCGGAGATGAACATTATATACTGGCAACGGCTATCGAGGGTACGGAAGAATATCAACCTGAAATACGATGGTTTTCTCAAGGTTGTTTGGAAATATGTAAAATAGTTTAATCATAAGGTTTTTGATAGAAACGCCCGTTAAGCTGATCCGTTTTAAGAACGTTTATAAACGCGTCGCTGTCAGCTTCTCTTATCGCCGGAATAAGCGTCTTTATCTGATTGGCGGTTACTACGGAATAAAGCAGGGTCCGGCTTTTTTTCTCATAACTGCCGAATCCGTCAAAACAGGTAGCTCCGTGGTGGGTTTTTTCATTGATAACGGAAAAAATTAAATCCGGCTTGTTGGTAATAATAAGGAGCGTTCTTTGCTGATAATTCCGATAAAGGGACTCTAAAGTTACGGTAGTTGTGAACTGAAAAATTATGGAGTACAGAGCTTTGTCAATGCCGAAAAGGAACCCTGCGGACGCCAGAATAAATAAGTTCCCGATAAAAATATAATGCCATGCGTCTTTGCGGTATTTTTCCGAGATAAAAATAGCGATAAAATCCGTGCCGCCCGATGTGGCTCCGGCATAAAGGCAGAGAGCGATGGCAAGTCCGTTTAAAGCTCCGCCGAACACCGATGAAAGCAAGGTATCATGCAATTTGATTATTTCTATGAACATGGAAGGCAGCCAGTCGGTAAGCAAGCCGGTAATAATAATGGCAAGCAAAGAAATGAGAGTAAATTTTTTCCCGATAAATTTAAAACATACAGCCGCAGGGACGGCGTTAAAAATATAAAACGGCACGCTGAAGGGCAGATTAAAATCGCCGTATTGCAAACATATTTTCTGAATCAGCAAGGAAAGTCCTGTAAATCCGCCGGGAATAATCCCGCCTGCGTGAACAAAAGTCCTTATATTGAAAGCCATCAACGTCCCGGCAACAATCACCAAAAACAACCGCCAGAAAGTAGATGTAATCTTTTTATTCATGGGTACAGTTTAGCTGATTATTGAAAGTTTGGCTATCATGGTTAAATTTCCTCTTGAATTGGTATAAATTCGGTATTATAATTAAATAGATGAAAAAAGGACTTTTTTTACTGTTTTTATCCCTCTCCGCCGCCGTTTTCGCTGACAGCGGACTGCGTATAAAGGTGGAGGATAACAGTTCCGGGCTCACAATCACAGGCTCCACAGGCAGAGCCAATACCCTCGCTATCCCCGAAACTATTGACGGTAAAAAAGTTACGATAATAAGCGACGGCGCGTTTATCGGGAAGGGGTTAAAAGAGGTTACTATCCCCGATTCCGTAACCATCATAGGGGACGGAGCGTTTTCCTTTAACAAACTGGAAAGCGTAACTATAGGGAATAATGTTACAAAAATAGGCATGGGCGCTTTTACCGGAAACAAATTATCCAAGGTAACGCTCGGCTCAAATATCACGGTTATCGGCAAGGGCGCGTTTTCCAACAATCAGCTGGAAGCCATAGTTTTACCCGCTTCATTAACCCTAATCGACGACTATGCTTTTTTTAACAATAAAATTAAAACTGTAGATATCCCCGCGAAAGTTACAACAATAGGGGAGGGCGCTTTTTCCGGCAACAAATTTACATCGATAGTGATTGGCTCAGGCGTAACAACCATAAAAGACGGCGCGTTTTACAATAATTTCATAACAAACGTTACAATCCCATCATCGGTTAAAACCTTAGGAAACCGCGCTTTTGACACCCGCCCGTCTGACGGCAGAATAAGAGGCAGTATAGTTTTCACCGATGTTAGCGGAAACGTCCTCTACACTACGGCAAACAATTTCGACGCATATTATTCTTCCAACGGCAAAAAACCCGGCAAATACTTGTTAGCAGACGGTAATTGGAAAATACAGTAGTATATACTAACATGAACTATCTCCCAGTTTCCAAAGACTCCCTCAATCAGGCGGCGCAAATCCTGCGTAACGGCGGGCTTGTAGCGTTCCCAACCGAGACAGTTTACGGTCTTGGCGCTGACGCTTTTAACGCCGCCGCCCTCGCTAAAATCTTTGAGGCTAAAAACCGCCCTCACTTTGATCCGCTGATCATTCACATCGCCTCTTTAGACACCCTTGAAAAAGTGGCGGATTTATCAATATTAACAAATGAAACCCGTCAAAAAATTTTTACGCTGGCGGAAAACCTGTGGCCGGGACCCCTTTCCATTATTCTGCCCAAAAATAAAAAAATACCCGGTATCGCTACCGCAGGGCTTGAGACGGCGGCTGTTCGTTTGCCCGACCATGAAACGGCAAGGGAGCTTATTTCGCTTTCAACAGGAGCGGTAGCCGCTCCAAGCGCCAACCCTTTCGGCTCTTTAAGCCCGACAAGAGCGGAACATGTTCGGGATAAGTTAGGTGATAAGATAGATATGATTCTGGACGGAGGAGCCACCCGTATCGGGCTTGAATCTACCGTGATCGACATAACGGGCGATTCCAATTCCGCAAGCGTAAAGATATTAAGACCGGGCGGCACGCCGAAAGAGGCGATTGAAAAATTGATAGGGCAGGTTGAGGACGGCGCGCCTGTATCCGACGTATCGGGGGGGCTTGTTTCTCCCGGGCAGTTAAAGAGTCATTACGCTCCCCATACGCCGATTACCGCCCTTAATAAGGAAGAAATTATTAAAAAAGCGTATGAAAAAGACAGCGCGTTTCTCTTTTTTGACGATCAATCCAAAAATGCATGGATTTTAGCCCAAAAACCGCCGAAAAATGCGATTTTAAGGGTTCTTTCGGAAACAGGGCGGATATTGGAAGCCGCCTCCCGCTTTTTTGAAACCCTTCATGAATTGGATAATGGTAAAATATTAAGAATATTTGTGCAATTAGCGCCTCAAGAAGGACTTGGAATCGCAATAAACGACAGAATTTCGCATGCTTCTACCAAAAAATAATTTTTTTTCATTTTCTATTGCCATACCGCTTTATATGGTGTATACTAAAAAAAAACACGCTATCTGTATGGTAGTTTCGTAAGATAGATCGTTCGATAAAAAGGGTTGGGGAATGAAAGTTCAACGTTTTTTCACTGACTGCGAAAGCGGTCCGTATGCTGATATTGTCTGGGAACGGCGCAAAAGCGAAATCCGTAATCCCAACGGCAAGCCGATTTTCTCGGAAGACACTGTAATAGTGCCCGCGTTTTGGAGTCAAATCGCCTCGGATATTATCGCTCAAAAATACTTCCGTAAGGCGGGCGTTCCAAAAGATAGAATCTATGAATGGAAGAAATGGGCTAAAGCCGGAAGCAAGTCCGAAGACCCGGGTAGCTCCCTGCCCGAAGACGGCGCGGAGCATGACGCTCGTCAGGTTTTCCACCGCCTTGCCTACACATGGCTTGAATGGGGCAAACAGAACAAATATTTTGACACCCAAGAGGACGAAAACGCCTTCTACGATGAAACCTGCTATATGCTCGCCCACCAGTACGCCGCTCCCAACAGTCCGCAATGGTTCAATACAGGGCTGTATTCCGTGTACGGTATCGACGGGCCTGCCCAAGGTCACTATTATTTTGACCCCGAGCAAGAAAAGGTGGTTAAGTCCGACAGTGCCTACAAACGCCCTCAGCCTCACGCCTGTTTTATTCTTTCCATAGAGGACAATCTTGTAAACGAAGGCGGCATCATGGATCTTTTAACCCGCGAAGCCAGACTGTTTAAGTACGGCTCGGGGACAG
>Ga0268262_10001065_pt1 | contig 34949 bp, 52 predicted proteins | sample TergutNc150P3_FD_190354 | JGI IMG/M metagenome (GOLD analysis project Ga0268262, IMG submission 190354) | Nasutitermes corniger P3 segment gut microbial community from laboratory colony in Florida, USA - Nc150 P3 (SPAdes) (version 2) | ecosystem: Host-associated > Arthropoda: Insects >...
TACCAATAGAGGTATGGATTTATCAGATTGTGGTAAGAGGAAATTACTTTCTGATATATGTAGGAAATGCGGCGCGAGGCCCGGCCCCTAATTCATATGTAATGGGTTTTGAAGGTGAAAACATTTTAACCAATTTGGATAACCCGATACGGACATGGACAGCAAGAGGTACTAAGGAAAATAACCGGGATTTAGGCAACACAATCTTTTCTTTTCAAAATGTAACCGGAACACGTTTTAGTCTGGAGAATCTTACAAAAGGTGACCAGTGGTTCAAAGGCGTGTTTGAAGAAATTGACATGAGCAAAGCTCTATACGAGCCGTAACAAAATAACAAGTAACAATTAACAGGTAACAAAGGGAATGAAAATTTTGTTAATTGTTCATTGTTAATTGAATTTGGAGGAAACAAAATGAAAATGAAAACAATGAAACTGGCGGTATTTTTTGCCGCGATATTTCTGGTAATCGGCTGCGCCAGCGGCGCGAAAGCCGGAACGAATGACGGCGGACTCGATGCCGCAATGCGGAAAACATCGGATTATCTCAATGAGAGAATACCGCAGGGCAGCAAGGTAGTATTCCTCAACGTCAAGAGCGATTGGCCTGACCTTTCCGAGTACATACTTTCGGGACTTTCGGAGAACGCCGTAAACGACGGAGTATTTTCCGTAGTAGACCGCCAGCAGTTAGACGCAATCCGTTCGGAACTCAATTTCCAGTGGTCGGGAGAAGTGAGCGACAAATCGGCGCAGGAAATCGGGCAAATGCTCGGAGCGCAGACCATCGTGTCGGGAGCGGTAACAACACTCGGCGATGAATACCGCATACAGGTACGGGCGATAGCGGTACAGACCGCCGCCGTACAGGGGCAGACAACACAGACGGCAGACGGTAAGGGCAAGCGTGTTGTCGCATTGACAAAAAAAGTTGTCCCCGCAGGTTCCGGCGGTACGTCAACCGCAAGCGGCACACGGACACAGACAGGAACAACAACCGCAAGCCCATCCTCCGCAGGAGGTCAAGGCGGACAACAGGCGCAACCGGCTCCGGCGCAAACGGCAAATTTTAAAAACGGCACATATTCATTTTACCCAAGACCACGGGCAATGCTTGAAGGCAGAGACACAGACACTTATTTAGAAAAAATAGTTGTCCGTGGCGGATATTTCATCGTGTATTTTTCATCAGTAAAAATTGGGCTAAGCAAAAACAACCCGTCTATAATAAAAAGTTGGCATTGGCGCAAATTCTCAGCAGTCATACAAGACTTGGACAAACCCTCGCGCACTGTAACATCAACAAACTACGACCGAGTAGAAGAAAACGGCGGCACTTATGCGATATGGACTTTCGCAAACCACAACATCAGACGGATTTCATTTAAATCAATATGCGAAAGCGATCCAAAAGATACAGAATATCATTTCATCTTTGAGGAAATTGATATGAGCAAAGCGGAATACGAGCCGTAACAAAATAACAAGTAACAGAGAACAGATAACAGAGGGGGAGAATTTTCCTTCACTGTTCACTGTTATCTGTTACCTGAATTGCCTTCCCTTGTTTAGGAGGCTGGGCAAGGCAATGAGGAATGAAGAATAGGGAAGCAGGCGAGGGTATGTGGATTAGAGTAACCTTCTTTATTCCTAATTCCTAATTTTTCCGGGGCGGCATTTAAGGGAACAACGGGCAAAGTTTTTGCCCTTTGAGAGAGGAATTGGGGAAAGATTAGGGATTAAGAGGAAATGAGCGTAATGACCGCGTTAAGAGCGTCACGAATTTTGTTTTCAACGAGATGTCCGGCAACGGAGAGAATAATATTCTTGTCGGCAGTGAATATTTTGTTGGGACGAATAAAACTGTCTACAGGCAGACTGCCTGAAATAAAATCATGCGTGCCTAAAGGAAGCGCGAGGAGGTCGGATTTGGATTTACTGGTTATTTGGCAGACAATAATATCGTCCCCGATCAAATCAGCCACTACAAATGCCGGGCGCTTTTTGCTGCCCGATAAATCGGTGAACGGGAAAGGGATTATAACTACATCACCCTTTACAAACCTGCCCATGCCTCATCCTCTTCCGGCGTATCCCAGTCTTTTGACAGGGCAGTTTCACTCAATAGCATGGTTGCCGGAGGGGAACCTCGGCCCATTTGGGCCTCGGCAGGAAATTCAGGTATTTGCGAAAGTTTTCGGTGTTTTATCCATGCAACAAAATCTACAACTTCACCAATACATTGTTCCGGAAGCGTCTCTATTTCATGTAATAAAACAGCGTGATTTGTCACTATATTTCTCTCCTCGAGATAAATATAGCATGAAAAGACGGAAGGAACAAGCAGCAATGAGCAAAGAGCAAAGAGCAGGGAGCAAAGTTAAGATTGTTGTATCTTACTTTGCTATTTGCTCATTGCTATTTGCTATTTGAATAAAGTCGTGCGGACATTAAGCGCAAAGGGAGAATTGTATGAAAAACAAAAAAATATTTTTTCTGTTTATCGCCTTATTAGCGGTAATCGCTCTGGCAATGACGGCTTGTTTCCGCGATATTCCAAACAATACCGACTGGACCGTTAAAGCGAAGGACAAATCAGGCAATGTTCCGTTGTATGAAGAAGCAGACGCAAAAACCTTTCAAACAACCATACCTGACGGTTCGGTAGTTAAGGGGGCGGAATCTGCCGGGGCGGTAATTGGAAGCAACGGATGGTCTGAGTACCGCTATAAAGTCGAGTATGAAGGCAAGACTTACTACATACGCGAACAGGACCTCCGTAAACAAACGAAAGAAAGCAAAGCCAGGCTTGCAGAAGGCAAACGCGAATTCAAAGAGAGAAAGAAAAAAGAATGGGGCCAATTTTTTATCTTGCTGGGCATAACAGCGGGGGCTTCTTTCGTCTTTTACAAATGGAACAAAACGCGGTCCCTGCGGGCTTTTAAGAAATACTACGCCCAAAAACGGCGCGAGTTCCCGTGGCTTGACAACTGGATCAAACAAAACGGCGACCCTTCGGAAAGCAGGGCGAAAGACAACTCAATGACGAGCGTCGTGGTTGCGATATTCGCACTTCTCGCGCTTTTGTTCATCACCTACCTTTTCAGCAGAATCACCGTTACCAAAAGCCTGGTATATTTGGCGGTTTCATTCGGAGTATGCTGGCTGGCTGGAAGAAAAACCGTAAAGGGAGCCGGAGAAGAAGAACCCGAAGCGGGGTTAACGCTGGAATGTCCGTCCTGCGGCTGTCCTCATTCATGGGAGATGCCCCGAAGAGAAATCATTATAGAGAGCGCGGAAAAGATAACGGAGACAACAACAATGACCGGTTACGGCAGAGGCGACGGGTTTGACAGTTTGCTGGAGGGCTTTAAGCAAGACGGCACAACGGAAAAAGTAACCATTGTCTACACCGGCAAGGAGATCAAAGACTTCGGATGCCTTAACTGCGGGCGCACCGAAAACCATGAATATGACAGGGAATGGAAGCGCGCCGAGAAGGACGCGGAGATGGTGTCAGAGGTGTATAATTACAACCCGCCAAAGAGGGCGTGGGGATATAAGGAATGAAGCAACGCAACGGTGTCAGGCACTAATTTTTTTTAAGGAAGGAAAAATGAAAAGAGAAAAAATAAAACCAAAACAAACAAGAATGAAGAAGCAAGTCAGTCTTAACTTTTTTCTTTCTTCATTTTTCTTTTTTCTTTTGTTATCCGCTTGCGCTTCCGCTTCCAAAACCAGCACCGTCGAACTGGAAAATAAGGGAACCGTGATGGGCGTTCCCACCCCCGATTGGGTAAAACTCTATCTTGAAAAAGGGCTGTCCGCATTACAGGCACAGCCCCAGTACAAAGACAAATACTGCATAGTAGGCGAGGAAAGCGGCGTGAACCGCCAGTTTGTCATTTCATTGGCAGATCAGGCAAGCACCGCAAAGGATTCAGCGTTATACGATGTAACAATAGCCCTCGCAAGGGACATACTCTTGCAGGGCTACGACCAGAAAGAACTACAAACCGCCGCCGGTTACAACCCGCAAAGCATGGTAGAAATGCTTCGCGAACTGGACAAAATACAGGGCAGTATAAACACCGGCTTTAACAACGGCTTTAACCGCACCCATCCAAGCCCCGCGAGCCGCATGGTCAACGCCTCTGTAGCCGCCAACCGTTATGCGAATATACAGGATAACGGACGTTTTCGGGAGAAACGGTTTAATTCCGTAAAATAGCGAATAAGGAACAGGCAATAAAATGAAATACATTTATAAGGAAGATTATCATACACAAACGGCAGTATCTACGAAGGCGAATTTTTGGACGGCATATATCACGGCAAAGGCAAACGCGCATGGCCCGATGGTTTTGTTAAAGAAGGCAACTGGAAAAACGGAGAATTGGAGAGCAAGCCAATACCCCAAAAGTGTAAACTGTGCCGAACAGGGACATGAATTGGCAAAACAAGCGTTAAAAGAAATAAAAGAAAAAGGCTACCTATTAATGAGTTTTGGCTATAAAGTGGAAATATAAGGAGAGATAAATGACAAAAACCGAATTTAACGAACAGTACGGCGCTTTTATAAAAAAGGCGCTGTCGCTTGCTGAAAAGGCAAGAAGGGAAGGACTTTTGTCGCTGACTGTCGCCCCGGAAAAAATAAGCGAACGCGACATTTTTGATTACGGCTTGAACTTCGCCATAGACGGAACCGATCCGTATTATATCGAGAAAATCCTCGGCAACATCATCGCGCAGGAGAAGGACGAGTACGCGCGTATTTTCAAAACCATGCAAAAGGAAGCCGTCATGGGGATACAACAGGGGCTTAATCCGCAAATGCTTTATTACATCTTAAACTCCTTCACCGGCATATCATTAAAAGATGATGAAGCATATAACAGCATAAACGCCGATAAAGCAAAAGTAAGGGACGAGGCTTTTGATAAAGAGATGGCAGCCATGTTGAAAGCGTTGGATGAGCAAATGGGCATTAAGCCGAAAGAAGAAGCGGATAAAGAGCAAGGGCTTGCCTTTGATGACATCATCCGGCTTGATGACCGCTCTGTTCAGTACATATTGCGGAATGTAGACTCCCGTGATCTTGCCATTGCCCTAACAACCGCAAGTCAGGCGGTACAGGGCAAGATATTCAAAAACGTGAGCCGAAACTACGCAATAATCCTCAAAGAAGACATTGATTATATGGGAACGTTACGCGAAAAAGACGCGCAGGAAGCGAGGCAAAAAATCATAGATATTATCCTGCGCATGGAAGAGCGAGGCGAGATTATAATATGACATTCGGCGACCCAATATTTACCATAGAATATAATTATTAAAGGAGTAATAATGCTTATAGGGCTTGCAGGAAAGTACTGCGCGGGGAAAAACCATGTCGCTGCTGTTTTAGAAAAGCGCGGGATTCCGGTTCTGGATGTGGACAAGCTTGGGCATACGGCGCTTGAATGTAAAAAGGACGAAGTTTTTTCCCGTTTTGGGGGCGAAGTAAGAAATCCTGACGGCTCGGTGAACCGGAAACTGCTGGGGGAAAAGGTTTTCGGGAAAAAAGACGAGATTGCCGCGCTGGAAGCGATTGTCCACCCGCAGGCCGACCGCATGATAACGGAATGGGTTTCCGCGCAAAACGGCAAAGACTGCGTTATCAACGCGGCGTTGCTCCACAGATCGGCGGTTTTCGGAAAATTGGACTGCGTTCTGCTGGTTAACGCTCCGTTCATTGTCAGGATGATACGGGCGAAGCGCAGGGACAGGCTCCCCTGGATTTCAATAGTACGGAGACTGATAAGCCAGAGGAGTTTTACCCTTCACTATCTATCGGGAAATGCCGATATATATATAGTAGAAAACCCCGGAACATTAGGATTTTTACCCTATTCTGACGGCAGGGAATCAAAGCTGGAACGGCGGATCGGCAAGATACTGTCGGAGCTAGAAAACAGGAAAATTCACGGAGGAATGTAACGACATGGAAAAGAAGAAGTTATTGCTTGTCGCGGTTTCGGTAGGCGTAGTCCTGCTTATTATACTTATTATTCCGTTGATTATAATTAGCCCGAGAAAAGACTTTGGCACGTCCTGGCAGGAACAGAGCGCGGTAATTGAGCCTCCTAACCTGACGCAGGGCTGGGAGAGCGCCGTCGAGCAGGAACCTGTTGAAATCAAGCCCAGTATCGCCAGAGCCAGCGAAATACCCGCGCCTCCTCCACGGGCCGTCGAGCAAAATATACCAGCTTCGTCTATACCCGTGCCCCTCCCAAGGGCAGTTGAACGGCCAAATGTACCGGCACCGTCTGTACCCGCCTCCCCCCCAAAGGCAGTTGAGCAGTCGAATGTAACAACATTGTCTATACCCGCGCCCCGTTCTGTCGCGGTTCCCGATGCCGTAGTAAACCCGGCGCAGCCCGCCAAAGCCAGGCCGCAGACGCAACCCGTTGTCGCCGAGGCTCCGAAAGAGGTTAAACAGCAAACCGCAGTAAAACCGGCGGCTTCTGCTCCCGCAGCAAAGCCTGCCGCTGAAAAACCGGCGGTCGCCGAGAAGCCCAGGCCGGCAAGAACCTATGATAATTCCAACTTCTGGATTCAAACCGGCGCGTTCTCCACCATGAAGCACGCGGAAGGCGCGAAGACTTATCTGGCAGAGAGGGGCATCACCTCAATTATTGAAGATCCCGTGATTAACGGCAAAACCTGGTACCGCGTGCGCGTCGGGCCGTATACAACAAGGGACGAAGCAAACTACTGGCTTGCCCTGGTAAAATCAATCGACGGTTTTTCCGCCAGCCAGGTCTGGGAAACAGCGGCAAGATAAATTAGGAATTAGGAGTGAGGAATTAGGAATAAAGATCCTAATTCCTCACCTCCAAAAAACGCGAAATATGTTAAATTTTTTTAGTATGCGGGCGAGCTACCAATTCCTCCGCGCCTTTGCGATCTCTGCGTGAGGAATTTCTTCAATATTTAGAATTGCGAGCGGACAGACAAGACAAGGCGTCTTGCTTTTTTCACTTTTCACTCTTCACTCTTCACTTGTTGTACTATTTCTTCTTCGGGGTGCCCCTGGCCATGGCTGCGGCTTTCGCGTCAACGCTGTTCATGATTTGGGTGAGGCGGTCTTTTTCGATCAAATCGATAAGGCGGGCTTCGGTATAGCGCTTTGCTTCTTCGCTGAAAACGCCGACAGTCATGCAGACGCCCCTGCCGGCCTTCACTTCTTTCAGGTGGGAATGGAAGTCGCGCACAATAAGTTCCCCGATAGACCCCTGAGTGCGTATAAACCTGAACATAATCACGTCCGACCACTTGGGGGTGTTAACTTCCGCAAGAATATCCGCCCATTCGTTTTTATGAACAGCAATATTTAAAACTTTTACTTTCGCTTTGGGGAAATAGGTCATTACGATTTTCCGGCAGAGGGCTACAAAGTCCGCAGATGTAGACATAAGGAAAACCTGGAGGTTCTTGTTGGCGTTAAGTTCCTGGTACTTGTCTATCAGCACGTTTACGTCTTTGTACGAAGGGTTGTCATTTTTCAGGAGCTGGAGCAATGGCAGGGCCTTGTTTATCTCACTCTGCTTGATGTAGGAAACGGCGAGGTAGTAGCGCAATTCAGCGAGGGTATCGGGCCTGATGTTCTCGTGCCGTAACCCCATCTCATAATCCTGTATCGCAAGATCGGTCCTGCGGATCTCAGTATGAATATTCCCGGATATAAGGCATGCGCTCGGGCCCATCGTGGGGTCGGCGCGGAGGTGGCTGAATATCTTGATGGCCTGGTCTACCTGGTTGGCTTCATAATAGCACTCCGCCAGGGTATAAAGGGATTCCTTGTCATCCGGGGCGAGATCGATTGCCTTGCGGATAAAGCTCATCGCCTCTTTCGGTTTTTTCAGCCTGAAAAACGAATGGCCCATACAGCGAAGCACCGCAGGATTGTCCGGGTTCTGGGTGCGAGCCAACTGGAGCAATTGTATGGCTTTTTCATAGTTTTTCCGCTCAAATTCCAGCGCGCCGAGGTTGTAGTTTACCTCAAAGTTATCCTTATTCAGAGCGCGGGCCTGGGTAAAGCCCCTGTAGGCCTGTTCGGTAAGGTTCAGCTTGCTTGCGGAAAGCCCGAAGCGGTAAAATACCTCGAATTTATCTATACCGGGAACCGGTTCTCTGGAAATTATGTCAGCCAGCGTCTCATACGTTTTTTCCGCCTTGTCCCATGCATTTTCCTCGTAATAGACATCGCCCAAAGTATTCAAAGCTTCAGGGTCAAGCGGGTTAAGGGTCAGTCGTTTGTTCGCTTCCCGTACTTTGGCCTCCCGGTTTTTAGAGCGTTTTTTGCTGTTACCGCCGGAACCGTCGCGTGACCGTCCCATAATCAGCATGACAACTACTCCAATAACGGCAAGGGCGAAAGTCGCAGCTAGAATTGGAATCATCTTAGTATCAATTATCGGTAATTTCGGTCTTTTATAAAATACTGAATTTACCGATATTATAATTATAATAGATTATTGACAATATAGAAGACAATCCCTAGATTAATATAAGGAGTTTGATCGATGGCTGGAACTATAGGCATAAAAATCGCTAACGGTGATTTTTACCCCATTATTGAAGAGAATTCACCTGTAAAAAGACGGCTTGTCCTTACCACTGTCCATGACAGGCAAAACAGCGTGCAGATAGACTTATACAGGAGCATTTCAAAATCCATGCTGGACGCCCAATACATTGGCAGCCTGATGGTGGAAAAAATCCGTTCAAAACCGAAAGGGGACCCGTCGATTGAGATGGTCATTTCCGCAGACAGTGACGGAAATATTAAAGCGGAGGCCTACGATCTTGACTCCGGCCCGAACGGGGAACGCCATACCCTGAACGTCTCATTGCAAAATATAGATTCTCTGGATGTCGGCAATGCCCCTGATTTTAACCTGGACAGGCAGCCGCCCGTGTACAACAGTTCCGAGAGCGAAGACGAAAAGAAATTCCCCTGGCTTATCATGGGGCTTGCGACGCTGTTTGTCGCCCTTGTGATCGCGGCGCTGTGGTTCTTCTTCCTTGGCGGCAGGGATGTCATTATAAAGGAAAAGGAACAGGCGGCTCCGCCCATGGCCTACCGGGAAGCGCATCCGACACTGGAGCAAACGCCGGTAATTCCTCCTGTGGAACCTGTGCAGCAGATTACACCTCCGCCCCCGCCGCCGCCGCCTCCCCCCCCGCCGCCGCCGCTTCCTCCTCCTCCTCCGCCGCTCCCGCCTCCTGCGGAAGTCTGGCCTGAACCGCCTGTTATCAAGGCTCCTGTAGCTCCGCCTCCGGCCCGCCCTATGACAGAACAGCGTGTCCGTCCTATGGCTCCGGTTATGTCGTTCAAAGTGCCGACCGTTATACCAAAGAACGGCGTGGTGTACCAGATACAATGGGGCGATACCCTTTGGGATATTTCTTATGCCTTCTACCGCAACCCCTGGTATTACAGCCGTATCGCAAAGGATAATAAAATTCGCAACCCTGATTTGATAATTGCCGGCAGCAATGTACGCATTTACCCTAATCCTAATAGATAAGGGGAAGGGGATCTCGCAGAAGCGCAGAGAAACGCAAAGGACGCATCGGGCCTTCCCCTTTGCGCCTTCGCGCCTCTGCGCGAGTTCTTTTCTTTTTCTTCTCTTTCTTTTCAGCCTCGTTTCGTGCCATGCACAGCAGAAACACTCCTCGGCGGATTTTTACGAGGGCCTGAAAAAAAAGCAGGCTGAGGCTAAATCTGAGGCCGTAAGCCGTTTTGAAAAAGCCCTGGACAGCCCGAATATTCATATCGCGGCTGCCGCAACGGCGGAATTAATGAGCCTTCATCTTTCCGGAACAGAGATTTCTGCGGCAACAATAGACAAAATCAGGAAAAAAGCGCCTGCCATGACCGCCAGTCAAGCCTCAGGTTCCTGGGCAATGGCGCTTGACGCGCTGGGAACAGGGCAGCCAGACACAGGGCCGGACAGGGAAAAAACCCTTGCCCTGGCGCTAAACAGCGTAAACCGCCCGCCGGACGAGGCCGTACAGTACCTGCTTTTGGAATTACGCGCCGCCAGCGCTAACTCTGCCGACGACCCCTCCGCCGCTGGCGGAGGCTCCGCCGTTGGCGGAGAAGCGAATATCGGCATATTTACAGAAGCTGAAAACGCGGCGATTGCCGGACGAGTAGCCGTTTCCCGTTCCCGCTACAGGGAGGCCCTTGTCTTTTTTCGCCTGGTTATACGGGACGCGCCCGGCTTGTTCTTCCAATACCCCGAGCTGATAAGCGATCTGGGAAGGAGTTTCCAGTATGCGGCGGCGGGCAGGGAGGGCGTAGACCTGTTTCTGCAATGGGAAAAAAACTTTAGCGGAGACGCGAACTTAGAGAAGGATATCCGGTTCCGCCTGCTGTTTTTTGCCGCAAGAATAGCCCGTCAGCGCGGCCTGACTGAAAGCATAGAACTCTTCGAGCAGGCCCTGCGCTGGGCCTTGTTCCTGCCCCCTGGGATCAGAAGCGAGCAAATAGACGCCTGTGTCTGGTACATACTCAACTCTTCGCTTGCCCAGGGCAGCGACAGGGCAATCCGGCATTTGGAAGACAATATCCAAAACTTGCAGGATGACGGCTATTATTCCGATGTGATGGACAAGCTGGCAAGAGGCCTCCTCTTAAAGCGCCAGTGGGCGGATTTAATACGTATTTTCGCGCTTGTCAAAAACCGCCCCGGCGTTCTTGGGGCAAAGTTCGCGTGGATTATAGGCAGGGCGATTCAGGAAGGGCTTTTGTCATCGAAAGAAATGGAACTTGCCCGCGCTCAACTGAGCGCACCGCTGCTGCTCGGCGAAACCGCAGGCGAAACACAGGACGGCAGTCCCCCGGACAGCAGTTCTCCTACGGAGAGCTGCTCTCCAGAGGAGAGCTTGGCAAAAGCGTATATCCGCATAGCGTATAACAACGCGCCGTGGTCTGAGGGCAAGGCTTTGTATTATCGCGACCTAAGCGCCGCCGTCCTTGGCGAGCCTTTCTTGACATTGCCGGAACCGGCGGCGAAGCCTGCGGCAAAGGGGAAGTCTACCGAACCCACAGATCCTGCTGTAATGGAATTTCTGCTCGGCTTTTTCAAAAACGGCGCGGCGAAATTCGCTCCCCGCTACATCAGGCTGATGGAAAGAAGCCTTGCTTCGGACGGTCTTTTCCTGTTAGCCGAAGAACTGGGAAACGCGGGGCAGTACCAGGAATCCATACGCCTTGCCTCGATTCTTGTCAGGCGGACGGGGAACCTTGAACCTGAAAAGCGGTATCTGGAGTTGTTGTATCCTCAGCCGTTCTTTGAACAGGTCGTCCAATACGCGCAGGAAACAGGAGTGGAGGCGGCGAAACTATACGGCCTCATCCGCACGGAAAGCGCTTTTCATTCCGACGCTATTTCCCGCGCCGGGGCAATCGGCCTGACGCAGCTCATGCCCGCCACGGCGGAAGAAGTCGCGGCGCGTATCCGCCGCCTGGGAGGGCCTGATTATACGCTGAAACCCGACAAAGACGGCGCTGGCGAAAGCTCCGGCCCCGCAGGCGCTAATGTTGAAGGCCGTTTAATCGCCAGCGAAGTCAGCGTCGATCTTCTCGATCCCGGGGCGAATATCCACATGGGCGCGGCCTACCTTGCCTATCTTGGAGAACGGATGGGAGACCCCCTGCTTGCCCTGCTCGCCTACAACGGCGGCATGAGCCGCGTCCGCCGCTGGCGAAATGCCATGCCCGCAAAGTTTCCTCCCGACCTTTTCCTGGAAACCGTGGAATACGCCGAAACCATGGAATACGGCAGATCGGTCATGGGTGCCGCCGCCATGTACAGGGCATTGTACAAATCAAATTAACAAATATAAGAGCCACGATGAACGCAAGGGAATGACGGCGGCAGAGTACAATGCAATTGTCCGGCAGAGGGCCGCTAAGTTCCTTGCCGCGTGTAGCAAGGGGATCGGGGCGAATGAAACAGGCGGGAATTAGACATCACTTTTAATTAGCCCTGTGCCAGAACTGTTTGTGCTATCGTTTCTTGATCTTCTTTCATATAATATGTATAGTACGAATATGAAAGTGTTATTGGACGCAAGCGCAATAATGGCAGTTATCCTCAATGAACCAAGCAGAAGCACAGTAATAGCGTTGACCGAAAATGCCACGATCCTGTCACCGGAAGTTATTTCTTTTGAAATAGGGAATGCCCTTGTCAATTTGTTCAAAAAACGAAAAATCACCGAAGAAGAACTATTAGCGGCATATAGAAATTACACCGCAATACCAATAGAGAGTATCAAAGTAGATATTGAGAAAGCATTGAAAATTGCCTGCAAATATAAAATATACGCCTATGACGCATTTTATTTGGAAACAGCAATCAGATTGAAATTACCGTTGATAACTTTTGATGGTTCAATGAAAAAGGTTGGGCTAGACCTTAAAATAAAAATTGCTGGAAAATGATGGAGGTTGAAATATGAAAGTATATAATTATTCAGAAGCACGGCAGAATTTCGCGGCAATATTCAATACTGCATTAAAAGAAGATGTAATAATAACAAGAAAGGACGGAAATAAATTTAAATTAGTTACAATACACGAACAAGAAAAAGGACAATCTCCTTTGGAAACCGTAAAAGGGATAAAAACTAAAGTTACCATGGGTGATATTCTTGACGCAATCAGAGACGGGCGGGAGAGAAAATAGCGCCTAATTTCTATTGTAATGATAGCGTAGCAGATGAGGCGGTATCAATAGGGGAACCTTCGCCCTAACGGTCTCGGTTGAGGTTCCAAAATAGATTGATAATTTGCTCCATATCCGCGCTGTTTGCGCTACCTTGTCGTTTTTTGCCAAAAAGGGTATAGTGTAGGCAAGAGGAAAATCAATGCCAGAAACCGAACTATTGAATTGAAATACACGGTTTGTTTTTCACCATTACCGCATTTTGGGCGACATGGGATTTGCAAAAATATTTATAATTCTTTTTACGTGGCTCTTGAGTGTCAGTCATCACAACATGGTATCTGACACTCAAGCTTACCTCTCTCGCGACACGCTTACCTGCGCCGCCATATAGTACCGTCATCATCACGAATAGATTGCGAACCTATCGCTCTACCAACTGAGCTATATCCCCCGGCCTTAATAGCATAGAAAACCCCTGTAAAACAGGGAATTTTCATATTTCCAGTCTACCATTTTAGTCCGTTTCGTGTCAATATGTCCGTGATAAATGCACGATAAATGCACGATTGGAGTAAACCCTTATGAAAGACAAAGCCATCCCCAATGAGTACGACGGCCCCCGCGCCCCGGCCAAAAGAACGCCCCAGGCGGGTATCAGCCTGGACTATGCCGCTTCCGATGACGCCGCCGAAATTGACGCCGGTATCCGGGATACCATAAAAGGGGTGCGGCTGTCCATTCTGGCCATGGGATTAGGGCTGGCGAAGCTTAAGGCAAAGGGGCTGTATACCGACCTGGGCTGCCATTCCATGAACGATTATCTGGAAGAATTATGCGACGACATGCAGATCGACAAAACTACCGTCTATAGCTGGCTTCATATCGGGGAGGCCTACATTAAATACAAAAAGGATCTGGAAAAAATCAAGTTTTCCGATGAGGACGGCCCTACAAAACTTCTCTTTGTGGGCAGGGCGCTGGAGTATCACGAAAAAAACGTGGTACTCAGGAACGTCAAAGAAATGAGCTACCGGAAATTCAAGGAATTTTCCAAAGGGGACGAAGCCCCTGCCCCGCCGTCAAAAATCAAGGTCGTAGGGAATAAAATATATATCGGCCGGGACCTGGCCGTTACCATCGCTGACAAGCTGGACCCTCAAACGCGGGCTTATCTGGAGAAAATCACCGTCCAGGCAGGGGAAGCCCTGGAAGCCGGGGAGATACTGTATACTACCAGGCTTTATGACAAAGAAGAGCTGAGGCGGTTCGAGCGCGGCGCGGAAAAGCTGAAAAAGGAAATGAGAAGCAGGAATTAATTTTCCATTGCTTGTTTTACAAGATTTTCTACTACATTGCCGTCAATGTTTAATAAGTCATTAAAATTATTTATTTGTCGGCCTTCATACGTCATAGAAATTATTCCACTTGCTAAAAATGACCTGACCATATGACGCAAATGGCAATATGCATATATGTATAATTTATCACCGACATACGCAAGCTTCTGGATTTCAATGTCACGTTCCGAAACATCCCCATTACTTCCCTTGTACTCAATATGAAATATCCTTCCAGGGGCTATGCCTTTTATTTCTTTGTCGGCTTTGGGTATTCCTGGCGGCACTTTTTTCATTGGGCGTTGAATAATTCCCAATTCATAAGCAAGTCTATATATATGTTTGCATGGTAGTTTCCGCTGTTGAAAATCCTCACAAGAACAATTATCTAAAAAAGTTTTATAGGTATGGGAAGTCCCTTCAAAAATACCACTTTTAAGTTTTCTATTAACCGATTTAGTAATTAATCTGTTTTCGTCTCTAGCGTATTTTTGTCTTTTTATCTGTTCAGGATCATTATGGTTTACCTTATTCCATAATACAAGATCAGTATCTTGCAATTCTACTTTTTGTTTAATGAATTCATCAATAAAGAATTCTACATTATCACGTAAAAAATCCTCTATTTTTTCTCTTGCTTTATCATCGTCATTTTTTTTATATATATTTTTGGGTAAGATTGTTTTATCAACATTCGGGTAACCGGTATATTTTTCATTAACTAATTCGTAAAATTCATTTTTAATTTTTATTTTCATTTTGGCATTAATTGAAATCCCAAAATCTTCATATTTTCTAAGAATATTCATTAATACACTTTGCGGATGATTTACAGGAACTTCTCCAAATTTAACAAAATGTTTTTTTGGCAACCCGCATTCAAATAATAATTTTTTCCTATCTTCTAATTTTATTTTAAATTTATCCATTATTTCTGGTAATCTTTCATATAATTTTTGTGTTATATCAATTTCCATCTAAAACAATTCCTTTTGACTAAATTGTTGAAGCCTCTGGTATTAACTCATTCAAATCAACTATTCTAATCATAGTAAGTGGAGTTTTTATATACCAGTTATTACCTTTATCTGTCGGTTTAAACATTTCAATTTCATCTATTGCAATTATCTTAATCTCATTGGCAGGTATTTTAATATATTCCGCATGAAATTTAGCGCGAGATTTCCCTATCTGTAACGCTTCTTTATCGTTCTTAGCAATATAGGGGCCTGTGCATTGCCCGTCACTAAAATGCGCCCTAAACATTACAGGTTTTTCTTTTTTTTGCTCTTCAACCTTATTTTTTTGTCTGGTTTTAGATCTTTTCTTTTTACATTCGGCATGACTATCAAGCTGACGGATATATGCGTTAGTCACTCTTTCAAGCTGCTCTATCCGGTAGATTTCTATCTCATTAGCTTCACTGTTATATAATTTTTCTATTGTTCGTCTTACTTCATTCCAAACTAAAAAATCATCCTTTTCTTTATCTATATTCAGTATACAATCCCCATTCTCGAAATATATCTTATACGGGATAAAATATTCTTCATAATTGTCAAGTTTTCGAATAGTACTTCCGAAGCTATCTAATTCCCATATTTCGCTAATTGTAACATAAACTATCTGAGTATGTTCATTTATATAATCTCTTGCCGTTTCCCAAGCTCTAACATCGTGATTTGCCTCAAATTCCCATTGTCCCTGCCACGAGTGACCAAATTGTACCCTATACTTCATGTTTTACCTTTTCCAGAAACGGAATGGTTACCCGGTAACCCGGATTATCCTCCCATTTAGATCTGATAGTTTCTGGTTCGGGCATATTCCTGTAATACCCGAATTGTGTCACCCCGCCTCCCTCTTGCCCTTAGACAACCTTATCCTGTAACTCTGACCTTGCCCCGTTCTGGCTAAAAACAGGTTCAACGATTTCCGGCATGGCCGCCCTTTCAAGCCTTACCCTGTTGCGGATTTCTTCTTCCTTAAAGCGTAATTCTTCTTTTTCAAGCCCTACCTCTACCAGATACCCGGTAAACGCGTTCATCTGCATGGCAGAAAAATGTGCCTTTTTCAGCTTTTCTACCTTTTTACGCAGGTCCTCAGTCACAAAAATAGTGATATTTTTACCTTTCGGGCTGTCGGACTCTGGTTTTGTAGTCATATTCCCCTCCTTGATACTATCTCACTTTATCTCTCTAAATACAAGGGTATTTTCATTATCGGTAAAAAATTATTTTTTTTACAGAAACCGCTTGACAAAATAGATTATTTAAGATAAATATAGATATATCAAGTTGATGGAGGTATCCATGACAAAAGGCTATATGACAATCCGGCTGGATGATCCCTTAAAAAATAAGGTGGCGGAAATGGCTAAAAATGAGCAGCGGAGGTTTAACGACCAGGTCATTTTTCTCATGCTGAAAGGCCTTGCCGTTTTAGAGCAAGCGGCCGAATCGGCTAAAGCCCCCAAAAAGGCTAATGGAAAGCCTGCGGCTTAGGAGCGTTGTATGAGAATTAATGGTTTGCGGAGCCAAGTCGTTGGGGCGGTTAACGCCGCTGTAGCCCCGTTGGGAGGATATGTGAAGAAAGGATCGGTAGAGGATACGTCCCCCAATGAAGGCGAGGAGAACATATCCCTTACCGTCGCTTTTACGGAAGAGAGCCTCCGTGTTTTGCGTATTGCTCAATCCGTTCTGCAAGCCAGAGATAATCTTTGTACGCCTCGCTGCTGCTCGGATTTGAGGTGTCCATGTGGGGGTCGAGCTTGAGATCAACTTCGTCGGCTTTGGGAATCCTGCCAAGAAGCATAACAGCGGTCTGGAGCGAGAGAAGCCTGATAAGGCGTTCTTCTTGTTTATTGTCCATGGATTTTATCCTCCGGTGAGTGTTTGCACCTCCATACGGAGATGGTCTGTAGCAAGTCCAGTATAGCACTTGCCGGAGGATTTTTTGTTTAGAAAAGTTTGGAGCGGGATACCTGCGGCGTAGATTGAAGGAGGAGAGATGGAAGTAGAATTCACGCTAAAAAACGTGGTCGATTTTATGGAGGCGCACGGGTTTCACGTTAATGAGGCGCGCGAAGAGAAACGCAGTGAGGCGGGATGTCCTGGCCCATTACCGCAAGACAGCGAAGCCGGGGCTATCCGGTTGAAGATAACCCCGGCAGAGAAAAAAGCTACTCAGAAGCAGGGGGTTTGACTTGACCGTCACTGATGTATTTCGCCATAAGCTCTGCCGCCTCGACAATGATTATTCCATATCCATTTTTAGGAACTAAGGGATGAGCGATCACCCTTGCCGTCCGGGTATGCATAGTTCTCCCAAGCTCTATGAATACGGACGGCTTATTTTGGCAGGGTAAAGCAGCGGTAGCTTACGTGGCTCATAACCACGGTGTCGCGGGTTCAAATCCCGCCTCTGCCCCAAGGAGCGACGTTTTTTCGGTTTGGATGCTCCTCAAAAAAAGTAAAACCGGTGGCGGCCCGGAAAGACGGGCAATTTTTAAAGACAATGGGTGGGGAGGGAGAGATGGGAAGGATTAGCTTCGCGGTAGAAGCGGCGGACGAGATGAATCAAGTTTTGAAGGAAGTGGAAGAAGTCCTGGCAAAACACAATAAAACTTTGTACCGCTCGGAAATTGCGCTGTCCCCGAGCTTTAGAAATACATACAAGGGCGGCAAACCCGGAAAAATCTGTCTGATGAACGCAAAAATCACGATAGCGTCATTATTTCCGCAAGAACCTGCAACGGCTCATTCTGACATTCCGGAGAAACCGGCCTCTTAGAACGGAGGTTTTTATTGAGGATCTAAGCGAGGAACGTATGGCAAAGAGCGAGACGGTTAAAACAAAACAGATTGCAGTCCGCCTGCCTTACGATCTGCTGGACCAGATTCAGCAATTGGCAAAAGAAGAACAACGGAGCAGGGCAAACATGATAAGGCTGCTGCTCCGGGAGGCGATTAATAAAAGGACGGGGCCATGAGGAAAACAGAAACGGCAGCAGCGCAAGATAGGCCGGTAAGGGGAAAACTGCTCCGTGGAAAAGACGCAATTAAATACATCGGCTGCGGGCGCACATGGTTTTACAACCGATTAGCTTCCGGAAAATTGCCTTTCCCTCATTTCCAACTTGAATATGGCAGAAGATTCGACACCGCCGATCTTGATGACTATTTACGCAGAAGAAAGGATTCAACCGGCGTTCCGGCGCCTGGAAATAATCAAGGAGGTTCTATGAAGTAGACAAAATGCCATTTCAAGACGGGGGCGGTACTGCTACAAATCCCGGCCCCCGCGCCGCAAATCAGCAAATCAAAACTACGGGAGGGAAAAATTATTTTCAAATTTAGGAAAGGCGGCATATACCGTCTGGGAATATCCGCGAAGGAAGCAGGCGAGAGAATTGCCCGTGTAAGGGTTTTCGGTATTCCGGCGTTGCGCTGGAGTTGCGGGCCGGTGATCAGCCTGGGGCTTGCTATAAGCGGCACGGCCGCCAACTGCCCTGTTGAGGAGCTGCGGTGATGATAATTCAGCTTGCCAGCTTGATCGTTTTAGCACTGATCTTTGCCCTGGCGAATATGCTGCTAACGAGGCACAAGTGGCGCGGCAAGAAGGATAAAGGCTTTCCATACACAAGGGACCGCCGCAAATGAAAGGGCATCAAGGCTGCCCGTTCTGCGGGAATAGCGCCGCCGTAGACACCTTGAAGTATGCCGGCGGCAAGCCGGCACATTTCCGGGCGCAATGCCAGGGATGCCGGGCCTCCACAGGCTGGTACGGCACTGAAGAAGAAGCATGGAAAGCGTGGGACGCTCGGCATGGAAAGCGCGGGAAAGCTGGCGGAAATAGGGGCAAAAAAAGATAACTATGAAAGATTTAACGGGCAAGCGTTTTGGACATCTTGTTGTTATCGGATTTTACGAGAAACGAAACAAGAATCAATATTATTGGAATTGTACTTGTGACTGCGGTAAAAAAATAAAGGTAAGATCTGGAAACCTTACGGGCGGATATCAAAAAAGTTGCGGTTGTTTTCATGGGGAAAAGAAAAAACACGGTTTATCTAAAACGAGAATATACAGTGTTTGGAATGGCATGAAACAACGCTGTTTTAATAGCAAGCGCTCTTATTGGAAATATTATGGGGGAAAAGGTATAACAGTTTTTAAAGAATGGCTTGACTTTAAAAAATTTTATGATTGGGCAATGGCAAACGGTTACGCTGAAAATCTTACCATCGATCGTATTGATAGCAACGGCGATTATGAACCAGATAATTGCCAGTGGATAACGGGTAAAGAAAACACTCATAGGGCGGCAACCCATAACTTTAACAATAAAATTCTATGTGTCGAAACGGGACAGATTTTTGACACGATAACTGAAGCTTCAATAAGTGTTGGATTAAAAAACCCTTCATCTATAAGTGATGCATTAATGTTTAGAAAAAAGTTCGGACAAATCAGGACAGCCGGCGGATATACATGGGATCGGGTGTAAATCATTTTACACCTGTTGAAAATAAAAAACGGCGACCGGAAGCCCCGGAAGCCGAACGGCACTCAACAGAGGCCAAAGGAGAATTTTATGAAAGAGTACAAAAGTTTAGAGGAATGGCTTGAAAGCCTGGACAACCCTAAACACTACATCGCCGAAGGCGACAACGGCTCGAAGGTCATTGTAATTGACGGGCTGAACGATTCGTTAAGTCCCTGTCTTACCGTTTACAGCTTCAGAGATGAAGAGTCTTTCTGGCTGAGTTCCGGATGGTGCGTCAGAAAGGAATATTTGCCCGCCCTCAAAGGTTTTCTGAATAACGAGTATTTTGATAACGACACCGTTCAGGAGGTTACAGCATGAACGAAATGTCTTTTGATGAATTGAAAGCGGCCAGCACTAAACTTTTGGCAATGCCGCGCCCTGGGGAATATGAGAGGAGCGAGAGAGTTATTTTTTTAGAAAAGACTTTTTCAGGCCATACAGAGGATTTCTGCCAATTTATGGGTCACATGAGGGTCGAATTAGAAACAAGAAAAATCAGTAAAGCCGATGCTATCAGCATTTTTGATGATATTGCTATGGCCGCGCTCCACATAGGAAGAGATGACGGCAGATATGATGCCATAAAAACTTATGCGGGGCCTGAGTTTCAGTTTCTTTTGAAGGACAGGAAGGTAACGGCATGAAAGAAGAATTAAAGCCAGTATATTTCCCCGCATTTTACTCTGATAAAGTTGAATGCTGGAAATGCGAAAAGAAAGATAATTGTAGTAGTTACGGAAAATCACAGGCAACGAAAAGAGATTTTGAAGTAACTTCCGGCCGGTGTCCTAAAATACCAAATACAAGAGGATTTGTTGATCCCAGCGAAAGGGAAAACCAGAGAAATGCGTATCCTATTTTATTGGCAGAACTTGGCGGAGATGGAAGCGACATAAATGATTTGATGCTTTCACTTAGTATACCTTCTGAAAAGAAAATAAGAAAGGTTTATCAAACAAAAAGTGGTTGTTATTTATATTACAACTCAAAGAAAGTAATAAATGGTGAATCTTTTAAGGTCAAATGGGCATTATTTGTTTCTGCCTTTAACGGAAAAGAAGAAATCCTGAAAAGGATGATTGAAACAAATTCAGACTACAGCATTTTTCCATGCGAGATTGCTGATTTTACAGTTTGATCGCCCTGACGATGGCCCGTCGGCTCCGGGCCGAAACACCCTGCGGGGTGTCGGCGAAAGCCCCGGCGCGTAGTGCCGGAAAAACAAACCATGTATGGGCAGGGTTTATTAAAGTGAAGGAGAAAGAGTATGAGAATTGAGAAAATCAAAATTGACGCGATACTGCATGCGTCAAACCGTACCTACGGCGGCGAAGGAGATATTAAAATCCTTGCCGCCGATATGAAAGAAAACGGCCTGATTAACCCGATCACCGTTAAGGATCTGCCGGAAGAAAAAAGGGGCGGCAACCCGGATAAGGTATATGAAGCGGTCGCCGGCCGCAGGCGCCTCGATGCCGCTATATCTTTAGGCTGGGAAGATATCCTCGCCTGCGTCCTTGAAGGCGATGAAGTTAACCGCGCCGACGAGATTGCCGGATCTGAAAATATTAACCGCCTGGCAATGCACCCGCTGGACGAGGCGATTATCTTTGCAAAAATGCTTGAGAACGGCCAGTCCGTAGATGAACTGGCCAAACGGTACGACCGCAAAGCGTCCGCCATTTGGCAGAGGGTACAGTTGCTGGATCTGGATAATGATATAAAAACATTATTCAGGAACGGGAACTTGTCCCTTCATTCGGCGGCAATGTTGAAAAGCTTGAGCGACGAAACGCAGAAAGCTTTTTATAAACAATTCAAAAATGATCCAGCCGTAGAGGGGGGGGAGGTAATAGAAGACTGGCAGATCAAGAGGTTTATCTCCAACCTCGACTACGACAAGCTTTACGTTTTTTTGAAAGACAAGCAATGCGCGGGATGCAAAACAAGAACGTACTTCGGCGATAAAAATTTGTTCCCCGAACTGGACGACGTAAGCGACTCCTGCCTCAATCACGATTGTTACATGGAAAAATGGGCTACGGTCCTTGCCAGCCGGATTAAAAGCCTTAAAGGAGAATACAAATCCCATGCCGCCGCCGCGCTCATTTTACATGAAAGCGGATTAGAGAAAATAACGGGCAAGAAAATTACCATCGACGGCGCAGAGTACAGCGTGCTTCCGTGGCGCTGGAATACAGAAGCTAAAGCAAAGGACAAGGGCGCCCTGCCCTGTTTTCATATCTCTATGTCCGCATCGGGAAAACTTGAAATTAAACCCGAATACTGGAAAAAATCGGACGAGGCAATACTCGGAGGGGTTTCCGCGTCCCCCGCTTCAAAAAGAAAAGATTTCGCTCCCATTGTCAATGTTTTGGATATGCCGAAAGCCGAAACAGAAGAGACGCTTGACGCTCTGAGCAACAGGAAGAGGCTCACCGCTGCCGGGCTTGGCGATAACGTCCGCGATTCCGTATTCTGGCGGATCATGGAAATGAAAAAGCAGGAATTTGACGATCCCCAAAAGGCCGACAGCGCCAGCAAGGAAGCGTTCTTGAAAAAACATTTCCACTATTTGCACGGCAACGGGAGAAAAGTCTTTGAAATGTTTGTCGGTAAAATGGCTATTTCCGATATTGCGAAGCTGCCGCCTGGAAAAGTTTTCCTGTTACTGGCCGCAATGGAATGGGCAGAACACGAGCTGGTTAACCCGGTTGACTTTGAGAAAGGGAAACCGTGCGACATTTTGAAGTGGGCCGGTATTCCCAACGAGCAACTGAGGCAGTTATACAAGGAAGAAATCAGCAGGAGAATGCCGAAGAAGCCCGGAGAAAAGAAGGCGGAGAAACAAAAGCCTGATGTTATTCCCGATAACAAAAAATCGGAAAAATCCAAAACGTCCGGGGCAAAAAAAACTACAGGGACAAAAACAACTGCGCCCAGGAAAAAGCTGCCGACCGCAAAAAAAATCGCCGCAGTTAACGCCGCCAAAGGCAAGGAAAAAAGAAATGAAAGAACGTAAATGCCGTATTTGCGGATGTACCGATGATGACTGCCGGGGCTGTATAGAGAGGACTGGCAAACCCTGTCACTGGGTAGGGAAAAACCTTTGCAGCGCTTGTGCCGCAAAAATGAATCGGGCAAAGGGTAAGAAAAAATAATGGATCGGGATTTGCCATGTCGGGGCATTAAATGCCCCGGCTACAATACCGATGACGGCGAGCCGGCCTGGTGTAATGAGGCCGGCTGTCCTGCCATGGTTGCAGTTAATAAATGCCCGAAAGTTTCGGGACAACCAAAGGATAAAAAACAAGATGACAAAAGAAAAGTTGGATGAAATCATGAAGCGGCTTAATGCCGCCACGCCCGGCCCGTGGGAATGGGACGTGAATTCTAAATGTCATATTGCAAAATTGCTGACAACGCATAGCGGAAGGTATTACGTTATGGAGTTTGTACGCTGGGGGCCGCAAGGCGCAGCGCCGACATTTCAGGTTTATGACAGGTATGAGGGTGATGTAAGGGATCGCGGAAGTCAGGGCATGGTACGCGCTGACAAATTGTTAAAGTCCATGCCGGGGAGAGAACATCATGTGGGATACGACGATTACATCGATCATCCGGATGCTGAGTTGATAGCCCATGCATATCAGGACATACAAGAGCTGCTCGAATACATCGACAAATTAGAGGCAGATTTGGAGGCTAAAGAATGTTCGGCGGCAAATCAAGGAGCAGATAATGGACAGTATTAACAATGATTTTTATTGTTCCGCTAGTGCCTTTTTGGGTGCAAGCGATGGCAGTACTATTTGTTTGTATAATCATAACAAACCCTGTAGACAAGACAAGGGTTGTCTAAACTACAAACATAAGTATCCCACCCCTGAACAGTACAAAGAGGAGTACGGCGAGGAATACCCTGATAATTGGGCGGTGTATTTTTTAAAAGGTGAGTTTAATTCATGGGACGGCAAAGAACCACGAACTGCAACATATAAATTTGTAATTGAGACTTACAGTTATGTAAAGAACTTTAAGAAACATAGTCCAATGCTTGCAGGACTCGTTGTCTGCGCCTGTACTCCATTTGGCAAGCCTGATGATACATGGAGGCCGGAGGGCGCATGACAAAGCAAGAAGCTAAAATGCTGGCATTAGAAATACTGCGTTATTATAAAACACAGCCGCTTATGCGCCGTTATAAGATGGCTCTGCCGGATCGTCTGCTTAATATAATAAAAATGTTTCATAATTACTGCCCGTTGTGCGAATTGTTTTGTCAGAATCCGCGAGATTTTAAGCATTGCAAAGGATGCCCGTTAATTTTTCCGCATTGCAATGATGTTAATGATGAGGCTTTACAGAAAAATATAAAGCTAATACAGGCATGGGAACCGGAGGAATAATGACGCTAAAAAACGTATTCGACAAAGATACATTTGTCATTGATGGAAAAGAATACACGGATCAAGAGCTGCAAGCAATGTCCCTTGACGATCTCGAGACTCTCAAAATGCTGATAAACAAAAAAGTAAGCGGGTTGTCCATTGCCATCAAGGAAAAAAAAATGGATTATGCCAGCGGCGGCAAGGGAGCTTCTAAAGACTGGACTATGCGCCATATGTTAGCCCGGTCGATCAACCAGCGCGTCTTAACTTATGTGAATTACTTAATTAAAAGACGTTATGACAGCGAAAGAAAAATCAGCGACTGCTTCATGTCCGAAGCAAAAAAGTATTTGCGGCCCGTTGATTATGATTGCATTTTGACCAAAGCCCATAAAGCCCATGAGGAAAGGGGCATAGTATAATGGACAAAAAAACTATTGATTTCCTAAAAGTAGTAGAGGAAATAAAGAAAACAGAAATACAAGAAATGAAAGAGGGATTCCAGTTGTTACGAAATATGTATCTCGAATTGAGAGATGCTGGTTTCACAATGGAAGAGGCTATGTCTTTTATAGCGGCACTCTGCAAACCGCCTCCGAATGGGGACAGAGGGGAAAATGGAACCAAATAGAAATATGGAGAAAACCGCTGATTCAAGAATATCCGTGGGAAGGGGGAAATTCGCAGTATGGCGACGCTTAAAAAAAAGCCTGAAAACCTACCTGTAGGTAGAAATACGGGGCGCAAAACAAAAAAAGGTAGTTCTACACAAAAAAGAAAAACAAAACGCCCAGAAGCCCGTTTTTACGAGGTCAAAATTCGCATACCGGCCGCCGATTACGTCCGGGGCAAGCCGTATTTTGAAGGGCTGAAATACCTGCCCAAGTTTTTTATGGACGCATATACGGAAAAAGTGAACCGCGCCGAATCAAACAGCAAATCCGCGCGCCTGCGCCTGCTCATGGGAAACATCGAATTACTGGAACCCGTCCTTATAGAAATGGCAAAATGCGGAAAGCTAAATTTTCTCAGGGAGATCATCAATAAATGACGGCCGATAAATATTCAGTATTGATAAAGTATTCGTATCTCGATATTGCAAAGAAAAACGCATTGTCGGATGAAGATTTTGGCATGCTTATGAAAGGCATAATAGATTATGATAAAACGGGAAAAGAACCAAAATTCAAGAAACAAAATTTATCAATAGCGTTCTCGTTTATAAAATGTGATTTAGATAGCAACAAAAAAAAATGGGAGAGCCGAGTTATAGCAAACCAGAATAATGGTAAAAAAGGCGGACGCCCGCCGAAAACCCAACGAAACCCAAATAACCCACTGGGTTTTTCAGAAAACCCAAATAACCCACTGGGTTTTTTAGAAAACCCAAATAACCCACTGGGTTTTTTAGAAAACCCAACGAAACCCAAAAAACCCGATAGTGGTAGTGGTGGTGGTAATGGTTATGATCTTGAATTTGGTAGTGGTGGTGGTAGTCGGCCGCCGCCGCCTGTTGAAAACATAAAAAAAGAATCCGGGGCCTGGGGTTTTTATATAGACACCGCCGTTTCCGTCAAAATACAGAACTCCGGTATTGATCCCGCTTGGCTTGTCGGCCCGCATTCGTTTCTGGAATTTTGCGCCGCATCGGTCAAGAAAAGATATCCCGGCAAAGAAGACGATAAACTCAAACCGATTTATATTTCCGCCGTAACATCCTGGGACGATCTCCGGCAAGAATACCCGTCATGGAGGGCCGATCAGGAAAAAGAGGCGCGGATAAAAGCGGCGAATGAGGCCTATGAAAACGCGAAAAAAAACAAACCTAAAATCTGCCGATGCGGGGGAACGCTTGACGGACGGCTTGTCTGCCAGTCATGCAAAGGCTCTTATTTTTTTGACAATGAAAATTTGCAGTACAAATACGATCCGCTTTTTGAGGAAGATGAGGCTGAAAAGAATGACAAGCTGAGAAGGAAACTGGGGAAAAACAGCGGCTAGTGATGCCGCTGAAATTATAAATTTTTATGAGAGGAGAGAAGGAGAAATGAAAAAAAGAGAAAAAGAATTGGAGGATTTTTTATTTAACCAGCTTGAAAGACTGGATGACCAGAAACTCAAGGGCGATGAATTAAAGCAGGAAATCAATCGCTCCGACGCAATAGGCAGGGCCGCCGGACGGATAATTAACAACAGGAAGCTTATTTTGGATGCCGTTCGCGTAAGCGAGAGCTCCGGGCTTTTATTGCCGGAATTTCTTGACACGGAAGCAATACCCCAAAAACAAAAGCAGCTTGCTCTGCCTGACGATAGCCGAGGCCGACGCCCGTTATTAAGGGCAAGAAGGAACAATGAAGAATGAACCGCATATATTACGCGAAACATCTCCGTTATCTCAAAAAGATTTTTAAAGGTCGCCACATCCTTGAGATTACAAAGATGTTTAACCGGCATTTCGGAATGAAAGTTACGCCTGAAGCGTTAAGAACCTATGCGACTAGAAACGGATTAAAGAGCGAATATAAACCCGGCTCTGGCTGGAATAAAAAGTTTTTCCAGAAACATTTGGATTATCTTAAAAAAATTATTCCAGGCAGGTATTATTCCGAAATTATCAAACTGTTTGAAAAACGTTTCGGCTTCTCTATTTCCGAGGGCTATCTTGGCTCTCTTATTTGCCGATTTGGCATAACAACCGGAAAGCAGCATTTTCCAAAAGGCCATATACCGTGGAACAAAGGCGCGAAAGGATACTGCGCCCCCGGTTCAGAAAAGGGATGGTTTAAGAAGGGGCATAAAAATAAAAACACGATGCCTGTCGGAAGCGAGAGAATAACTGCGGACGGCTATATCGAGATAAAAGTATCAGGCACTGCCAAAAAAAGCTGCGAAAGATGGAAAAGCAAACATGCCCTAATCTGGCAAAAAGCAAACGGAAAAATCCCGAAAGGAAGCGTAGTTATATTCGCCGACAGCAACAAGCGGAATTTCAAGCTTTCCAATTTGTTGTGCGTTACCAGAAACGAGCTGTACCAGCTAAACAGATGCGGACTAATCAGCTCAAGCGGCGATATGACAAAGGCCGCAAAAGCCCTTGTAGCGTTATGGATTAAAAAAAGAAGCTTGAAAAAAGGAACAATAGAAAACAGCAAGAGCAAGAGGATGAAGTTTCTGGACAATACAGGGAAAAAGATATTCATATCGCACGGTTCCGGAAAGAACAGGGACAGATGGATTGCGGTCCGGGAAACTAAAACCGGATTGCAAGAATTACGGGCGAAGAGCATAAAAGCCCGGAATAAGTTTGAAGACGCGCAGCGCGATTTGAAAGAGTATGCGCTATTAAGAGGATGGCAGAAAGCATGAAACGAATTATAACAATAACTTACAAAAAAAGGTGTAATAAAGGAGGATTGAATTATGAGCATAGTAACGCTTTATAAAAACACCCAAACAGAAGGGGAAAAAGTGTATAAGGATTTATGGCAATTCTCTCCATATGAACCGCAAACGCTTTTTGATTCTGGATTTACTTCTGAACAGGCAGAGTACATTATCCCTGACAGCTTCAAAACTAAAAAAGACGTGGGAAATAATCGTTTAGAAAAAGAAAATTATTTATACGAGATATTTACCAATCCTGACGGAAAGCCGGGCATAAAAGTTATAAATGGCGGTATATACTGCAATGAATTAAAAAAGCCCGGAGAGGAACAGAAAGAAAAGCAAAAACCGGGGCAAAAGAGCAATGCATGGGTTCCGAAAATGATTAACGGAGAATTGGAAATATACTGATAAGGGGTGAGGATTATAAAGATGAAAAATGACAATATCCGCGCTAAAGTGAGAAAACTTTTAGACATGGCAGAAATGGGAACAGAAAACGAGCGTAAAGTCGCTATGGAAAAAGTCCGCGAGCTTATGCAAGCTCACGGTATTACTGAAGATCAGGCAAGGCTTTTCACTGAAGAAACGCCGGCACCGATTAGAAAAGAGAAGTGGCTGATAACTTTATTTGATATATGCGGTCAATTCTCCGGTGTTGTCTCTTTAACTTATCGCAAAAAATTTGAATATGTCGGTGATGAAATTGGAGTTAATGTAGCGCAGGAATTATTTTGTTATCTTAAAAACGAACTAAAGCGGAAATTAAAAGCTTCAAAGTTAAAATCCCTGAAAGCAAAGAAGGATTTCCGTATGGGATTTGTAATCGGGGTATGGGAGAATCTTGAAAAAGCGGGCGGCTGGAGGGATATGCAGGAAAAATCCAGACAATTGACAAAGAAACATTTTTCTCATGTAAGGGAACATCATACAAGAAAGATGACAGTTAACCCTCATTTCTATAATGCCGGGAAAACTGTTGGTAATGATACAAATATAAACCGGCAAGCCGGAGTAAGCGCCAATGCCGGTTATCTGGAGAAAAAAGGAGCAAATTATGAGTAGAAAAGAAGATGATTACTTTAAGCCGCGTTTGTTATTTATGCTTACTGGATTAGGTGAGTATCAATTTTATAAATTACCGTTCCTAAAAAAGCATACTTTTTGCGCGAGCCTTCCATGTGTAATCTTGAGCCGCATACAAATGGCTATAAAGTTTTATATCGGGAAATGCTCTTGCAATATAAACGGCAAGTATCGCTCTTGCAAATACATCGGTATATTCAAGAAAATTGTAATAGGGCGTTGTAAAAATTGCTCTGCTAATAATAAGAAAAACTCAAAAACAGAGAAAACTTTTACAATGACAACGACAACTGATGAGATAAAAGCTATGCATAAAGGGGTAAACTGATGGATAAACTTCCCGATAAAGTTTTTGATTTCACCGTCCTTAAAATACGGTATGACAAACAAAAAATATGTCAATGTAAAGACGCGACATATGAGATCGATTTTGAAAACAGGCTTGTTACTTGTTCACAATGTGGCACTTATATCGAACCTTTTGACGCTCTTGTATGTTTGACAATGAAGCCGGAACGTTATCGTCAAGAATTAGAAAGGCTATTGGCACAGGCGAAAGAACTTGCCAATTATAAACCTCATATGCATGTTTTCCGGGGCCTTGAAGCAAGGTATCACAAGAAAAAGAATGGCAGGATGTTACCTAGATGTCCGCGCTGTGACAAGTTATTCTTTTTTGAAGATATAAGGAGTTGGGGTAATGAACGATTTTATTGGTCGGAAATAAAAAATGAAGAGGAAAATTAAAATTGAGAATAATCCGCGTATTTCCCCATAGAACAAAAGCAACGCCTGCTGATGATCTGGCTTATGTCGGACTTCCTTCCATGTTTGCAGAAGCCGATGAAGTGCATATATCCGTAACCTTTTCATGGGACATTCCGGAAGCGGAACGCCTTGAAAAAGAATGGCGCCATGTAGCCCCGGTAAAAATAGGCGGCCCCGCTATGGGGCAGCGAGGCGAACAATTTACTCCGGGGCAGTATCTTAAAAAGGGTGATGTGATCACATCGAGGGGTTGCCCGAACCGTTGCTGGTTCTGCGGGGTTTGGCGGCGCGAGGGCCAGGCTGTCCGGGAACTCCCCATTACCGAAGGCTGGAATATTCTTGATGATAACTTTTTGGCGTGTTCCGACGAACACATTAAAAATGTTTTTGCAATGCTGGCAAAACAAAAAGAACGGCTGTATTTTACAGGGGGATTGGAAGCGGCGCGGTTAAAACTATGGCACATTGAAGAATTGGCAAAATTAAAGCCAAAAGAAATGTTTTTCGCTTATGACGGGCCGGAAGATAAGGAGCCGTTATTTGAAGCCGGAAAGATGTTAAAGCAAGCCGGGTTCAAGTTGTGCGATCCATTGCGTGTTTATGTTCTTATCGGATATCGGGGAGATACTTTTGATGCCGCAGAGAAGCGGTTTGCTGATTGTGCTAGAGCGGGATTTTTACCAATGGCAATGCTTTACAGGGATGAAAAAGAAGATCGCGATCCGGCCTGGGTGCGTTTCACCTGGCCATGGGTACGACCAGCAATTGTCCGTTCAAAATTACGAAAAATAATATTGGATTGTAATTGTTTTGGAAAAGAAGTATAGTAAAGAATGGAGGCAGACGATGGTTTATATACCTACAGACAAGGCAGTAGTGGCGGTTCAAATTAACGATGATGAAAGATATTGCAAAAGAGATTGCGTTTTTTATAATAACGAAACCAGTGCTATCGGATGCCCCGCTTGCCATTCAGATGAAAGAAAAGACGGCAAGGACGTAATATTCAAGTTTATTGATTATAACACTTAAAAATTTTGTAGATACGCATCTACAAAACGGACAAAATAACACAATACGGACTAATTGATACAATACGGATAGTTAAATAAATTTGACAACAAAATTCATTGTCGGTATACTCCCCATTGGGAGAACTTAAATGCATACATTACTCAATCACCGGCATGATGCCGGAAATCGGTTGCGCGTATTCTCACGCGTAAAAAACAACTTTATAAAAAATCCATCGAGGTACTACTCAATGTCCGTTGCCGCGACATGGGCAGGGGTAGGATCGCTCATGGTAGGCATCCAAATGGCGCAGAAATTCGGCATTGTGCCGTTTCTGATTTGGGCTTTCGGGAACACAATGGCCTGTATTGTGTTCGGGATTTTCGCGCCGATGATACCGAAAGTGCGGGAGGTTTTCAGAAGCCGCTTCATGCACTACGTTGTAGGCCTTATGTGCGTGTTCCAGGTGTGGGTAAACATGAACGGCATCCAGTCCGTATTCAAAGATACCCCGATGACTGGGCGCTTCGGTATGATACTGGCCTATGCTGTCGCTGCGGCGTTCTTGATTATGCTGCTCAGATTCGGCATGATCCGGAACGTGCTAACCGATTACGCAAGCTGGGCGGCCGTGTACGGTACTGCCCTATTGCTTACTGCCGGGGCAATTGTCTATTCACGCGGCAATATGAACATTCTATCCTGGGGGCTTGGAGCCGGGCCGATAAGCGAGGGTATACAGAAATGCGTATTGCTGCTCCCTGGGCCGTTCCTGTATCCGTATTTCTTTGAGATGCTGGATTACAACGATAAAAACGATGACGGGACAAAAAAGGTCAACATCCGGCGCGCGTTCATCGGCGGCGGCCTGTTATTCGGCGCGTACCTTACATTCACGTTCCTTTTGGCATGGACTAATTTCAGCCCGGTATTGAATATCATCAAAGCGTTTTTAATAACACTGGTAGCGGTCTCCACAATCTCATCATTCCTGTACAGCGTCTACATCACCTTTGGCCGCAAGCTGGGCCTGGCGGTTAATGTCGCCGCCATCGCCCTGTGGCAGCTCCTAATCCCTATGGGCGTTCTTGGGGTGTGGACGCTTATGGCTTCAATCCGTATTTACATAGTCATAGGCTCCATACTATTCGCTATCGTTTGGCATTTGACGGAACGGGGGAAAAAGCATGAGAACAGAACGTAAAGAAGTAAAGATTGATCTGCTTAAAACCCCGGAAATAAACACCCGCATACATCCCGAAAAGCAGTTAAACGAAATCCGGCGCTCCCTGAAAAAATGGGGGCAGTATAAAAACGCCGTCATTGACGAGAATTATGTGATAATGGCAGGGAACGGCATGGTAGAGGCCATGCGGCTTGAGGGCTTTAAGAAAGTATGGGTTATCGTCATGTACGATATGACCCAAAACGAAAAAGACAAGCTCATGCTTGCGGATAACAAAACGGCGGGATTGGGCGTTGACAACCTTAATAACATACAGGAAATCATCAACCGGCTTGCCGGGGACTTTGACATACCCGGATTTGACGATGAGGTTCTTGCATCTGTAAGCGCGGCGGCTGAAGAAATATCCCAGGCCATGGAAGAATACGGCAAGGCGACCGATGATAATATCGCCGGTATAGAAGCCCATGCCGATGTGAACAATGCTGAAATTGACGAACCGCCTGCGGACACCCCGGATACGGCGATGGCTGCCGAACCTGAAAAGAAAAGCGTCATCTGCCCCCAATGCGGCGCTGAAGTATGGTTATAAAACGCGAGGGGAGTAAAACAGTCCTTGAAGCGGCCAGGCAAAGAATAATCAACGCATTTTCCAACGGGAAAAAAGTATATGTGTCTTTTTCGGGCGGAAAAGATTCATTGTGCTTGATGGATATTATTCTGAAACTGGCGGCTGAGGGGAAAATAGATCCGTCGCTGATGATTGTCGAGTTCATAGACGAGGAAGCAATGTACGATTGCGTCATTCAAAAGGTTTATGAATGGCAGAAAAAGATATTATTGGCGGGGGCAAAGTTTAACTGGTTCTGCCTTGAGGTGCGCCACTACTCTTATTTTAACCAGCTTGAACAGGACGAGTATTTTATTTGTTGGGACAGCGAAAGAAAGGACGCATGGGTGCGGCCCCCTCCCTCTTTTGCCATATTTGATCACCCGGTATGCAAAAGAAGGGTGGACCGCTACCAGCAGTTTCTTGAAAGGCACAACGCGGACGGCATTGTTATAACCGGGGTACGGATAGCCGAATCCGTCCAACGGTTAAAGTTTATGACAAATTCCTTTTCCGCGAAGGTAGGGCTTGCAAGGGGGAACATGGTTTGGGCGATCTATGACTTCAAAGATTCCGACGTGTGGCGGTATCTGTATGAGGAAAAGGTAGACATCCCAGAAGTGTACCTGTATATGTACCAGGTAGGCGTCCGGGTAAACCAGCTCAGGGTATGCCAATTCTTTTCTATCGACACCGCAAAATCGCTGGTAAAAATGAACGAGTTTTACCCCGACCTTATGGACAGGATAATCAAGCGGGAACCGAACGCCTACCTTGCCGCGCTGTATTGGGATAGCGAAATGTTCCGGCACTCTACCAGAAACCGCAGGGAGTTGGAAGAAAAAAAGGATTACAAGGCCGAAGTCTTTAAGCTGTTGAGCAATCCAAAAAAGAACTTTGTCATGTATAGTTCCCTGTACAACGCTGACCGCATTATTAAGGCATTGATAAAATACAGCCAGATTATCAGTGACAAAGTGTGGAGGAACATTTACGACTGCTTAATAGCCGGTGATCCGAAACAAAGAACGCTCCGCGCCATAATAACGCAAGTAAATTACGAATACACGAAAGATTACCGATGGGAGAAAAACAAATGGTAAATATATTGACGGCGCCGCTGTCTACCCTGCAATGGGTAAGCAGGGACAAATTACGCGCCAATGATTGGAACCCGAATAAGGTAACAAAAGAAAACCTGGAATTATTGACGCAATCCATGTTCAGCAACGGCTGGACAATGCCCATTGTATGCCGCCCCGATTTTACCATTATTGACGGCTTCCATCGCTGGACTGTATCCGGCCCGGATTGGAAATACATACCTCCAGGGCAAAAGCAGACGCTGTATCAATTATTGGGCGGCAAAGTCCCTGTTGTGATAGTAAAACATTCGGACGAGGCCGGGGACGTATACGGAACCGTTACCCACAACCGCGCCCGCGGCCAGCATTTACTTGAGCCTATGAAAAACATTGTGAAGCGGCTGCTGGCAGAGGGAAAAACAGTTAAAGAAATAAGCAAGCAACTAGGCATGAGACATGAGGAAATATTCCGCCTTACGGACTTTTCAAAAGAGGAGTTTCTGAAGATGATGGCAGAAAGGGCGCCGGGCTATTCAAAAGAGATGTACTTGCGAAAAGTGTAGACACAAAGAAAGAAAGATGTTATATTATTATTGAAACTATGTGTGCGGTAGGGCGGGTGCGCCTGTATTTATACGATGCCACGCGGTGAATAGCCGCAGAAAACTACCCGTAGTTTCAATCTGGATGTTATGATTGAAGTACAAAAATGGGAAGAAAAATCGCCCCTACACTTAATTAAAGAGCTAAATACAAATATAAACAAATTGTTAGATTATCGAAGGGAACACCCTCTACCCTACTGGTCTAAGGTTGAATTGAAAAGCAAAGAAGAATTGAAGCGTCTGGAAACCATTCGCGGTAACATACCTTTGATGTATCGTAACCCTGTTCCTATCGAAGAGATATATTTTTGGGGATATGGCCATAGCCCAGAGGGGAAAACCGATATATGGGTTATTCGTTCTCTTAATATAATGTTAGAAATGCGCCTTGAAGAAATAAAACCGCCTGAGCCTATATGGGATTTTCAACTGACTTTTAATGAATTGGTAGGCAAGGTATGAATTTATTTCAGTTTTATGAGAAGTTGGAATTAGCATTGCAGTATGGATTAGATGTTTCGTCAATCCCAAATGGCGAAGTTAAAGAGCTACATGACAATATCAAAGATGTAATCAAAGAGGCAAGAGAGTATGAAACAATCCGTAAGACTTGCCAAATACTGCCGTTATCACCCGCAGGGGGAACATTCAAATAGGATATCATGGCAGATATACCGGCTTGTGTTATAGCCACGATTGATATAACAAGAACCATAGACCCTGACAAAGAGAAGAAAGCCCAGGCCATTATAGACGGCCTTCTCTACAGCCCCATAGTCGATTGGGAACGCATGAAGGAGATTGCCAATAGCGAAGCAGGGCATACAGGGGCGCTGCTGTAAGGCCCAGTACCCGGACAACTGCCTGTAGGATGGTTGCTTGTTGGTTGATTATGGGCTGCTGCTTATAGCTTTTTACTTGCCTTTTTGGGGAAAACAACTATAATTCATTCATAAATGGCGCAAAAAATTGAAGGTACTTTTGGGGAATTTTTAGAGTGAGGGTGCTGTTGACTGCAAAAGACCGCTAGCCACAAGGAAAAAATTAGGCGGTTTCCGTTTCCATGAAAACAAGGGAAATGTTGCGCCCACGCTGAACTTGCCGTTTTAGAGCAGAGCTTATAAGGTGGTATACAAAAGCCCAGGAGGGAAACATGGGCAAAAGAAAAAGGTATACTGCCGAGGAAAAAGTAAAGATTCTCAGAGA
>Ga0268262_10001066_pt1 | contig 34937 bp, 40 predicted proteins | sample TergutNc150P3_FD_190354 | JGI IMG/M metagenome (GOLD analysis project Ga0268262, IMG submission 190354) | Nasutitermes corniger P3 segment gut microbial community from laboratory colony in Florida, USA - Nc150 P3 (SPAdes) (version 2) | ecosystem: Host-associated > Arthropoda: Insects >...
GGGGGGGGTATATTGTATTAAGGTAAAGTGTTTTTGAAACCGGGAATTAAACGTCTTTTTGCCAATAATGGCGGTTTCTTTTAGCATTACGATTATTTTGCCATTTTTAGGGGAAAGTTGCAATGGGGGAAATGCACTTAAGCTTATTGCGATTGAAGCGGTAAAAACCCGAATTTTCGCTGGTTTTAATCTTTTTTTATGGTATATTTTAATAAGAGGAGACCATTCTTTTGGGAGAAAATTTTATGGGTGATGTATTGGCTGAAATTACTTTAAAAAACGGCGGCGATCTTGTAAGAGCGCGTGATGGGCATATCACGGAACAAAATATCCGAGCCGTTACCGTTACCGCACTTGTTGATACAGGCGCAAGAACTCTGGTTATAAACGAAGATTTACGAAAGAAATTAGGTCTTGCCGTTGTTAGCGAATTTGACGCAACCCTTGCGGGCGGAGCAAAAACTCCTTGTAATGTTACAGAGCCTGTTCAAATTTACTGGAACGGGCGGACTTCTTCCGTACAGGCTTGGGTTCATCCAGATGAAGAAGAAACTTTGCTTGGTGTTATTCCTCTTGAAGAAATGGATCTTATGGTCGATCCTTCCAACCGAAAACTAATCGGCGCTCATGGCGATACCATGACAGGTCGGATTAAATAATAACAAAATGTTCTACCCGTGCGTTTTTTTATGAGATAATTGCATTTGGTTGTATAATTATCCCTCTTATGCTACAATTCCGCATGGCGTTAAACTGCGGTATATTAGGACTGCCCAATGTGGGGAAGTCCACTATTTTTTCAGCGTTATGTTCCGTTCCGGCTGAGGCGGCTAATTATCCGTTCAGTACCGTCAAGGCGAATGTCGGAACCATCAATGTCCCTGATGTGCGCCTTGATAAATTGTCCGCTATTTTTATTCCTGAACGTACAATACCCGCGACTGTGGAATTTGTCGATATTGCCGGGTTGGTAAAAGGCGCGTCAAGGGGAGAGGGGCTTGGCAACCAGTTTCTTTCACATATTCGTGACGCGTCCGTCTACGCGCATGTCGTCCGCTGTTTTGAAAACGCCGATGTTGTCCATGTAAGCGACAAACTCGATCCCGCGTCCGATATCGAAACAATTGATATTGAGTTGGCGCTTGCCGATATGCAGACTGTCGCCAAACGGCGCGAGAGGGCGGAAAAAAATCTAAAGAATCAAGCCGAAAAGAAAAGCGCCGAGTTTGTCATTTCAATACTTGATAAAATCAACCCCGCTCTTGAAAACGCCCAGCCAATCCGCTCTTTAGGGTTAAACGATGAAGAAAAAGCCGCTATTTACGATTGCCATTTTATCACCGCCAAGCCCCAGCTTTATGTGTGCAATGTCGATGAAGCCGGTATTAAATCGGGTAACGCCTACACCGAGGCTGTAAAAAAACGGGCGCAAAGTGAGGGAACAGAAGCCGTTTGCATCTGCGGGAAATTTGAATCTGACCTTTGCGGAATAGAAAATCCCGAAGAAAAAAAAGCGTTCCTTGAAGATTTGGGTTTGGAAGAAACGGGACTTTCCGCCCTGATTCACAGCGCGTACAAATTACTTGGTTTAAGAACTTTTTTCACTTCGGGAAAAGACGAGTGCAGGGCGTGGACAATCCGCGCTGGTGACACAGCGCCCAAAGCGGCGGGCGTTATTCACACGGATTTTGAGAAGGGTTTTATAAAAGCCGAAGTATACACTTGCGAAGATATTTTTACTTACGGAACGGAAGCAAAAATTAAAGAAGCGGGAAGATACCGTCTCGAAGGCAGAGACTACATTGTTCAGGACGGCGATGTCATCTTCTTTAAATTTAATGTATGATATCAAATCAATAATACCGAGGCAATTTTGGACAAACTGACAATACTCAGGGAAAAATTCGGCTATTCTTCTTTCCGCCCGGGTCAGGAAGAAGTTATAGACGCCATTCTTACAGGGACTGACGCGCTTGCGGTGATGCCCACCGGAGCGGGGAAATCTCTCTGTTACCAGATACCCGCCCTTATGCTTGAGGGGATGACAATCGTTATTTCACCGCTTATTTCCCTGATGAAAGATCAGGTAAGCGCATTAAAAGAGGCGGGATGCGGCGCGGCTTTTTTAAACAGTTCGCTAAGCGGCAGGGAATACATGGAGACGATGAATGAAATAATGAACGGTAATATTAAACTGCTCTACATCGCTCCCGAACGTCTGCAAAGGACTGACTCCTCTGAATTTGCAGCTAACAGTATCCCGCTTGTTGTAGTTGACGAGGCGCATTGCGTATCGCAGTGGGGACATGACTTTAGAACGAGTTATCTGCAAATAGCGGATTTTATCAAAAGCATTAAACCGCGCCCGGTAGTTGCGGCTTTTACCGCGACCGCAACAGTTAATGTGAGGGATGACATTCGCAAATTGTTGGCCTTGCGCGGTCCCCTCTCCGTAAACACCGGTTTTGACAGACCCAATCTTTATTTTGAAGTGCAAAAACCAAAAGACAAAAAAACCGCGCTTCTGGAATGTCTTGATAAGCGAAAAGAAGCAAGCGGCATAATTTATTGCGCTACCAGAAAAACTGTGGAAGAAACCTGCGATTTTCTAATTAGCCGAGGTTTTAACGCTATCCGTTATCATGCGGGTCTTATTGATGAAGAGCGCAGGACAAATCAGGATGATTTTATTTACGACCGCAAAACTGTGATGGTCGCGACCAACGCTTTCGGCATGGGGATTGACAAGTCAAATGTGTCATATGTCATTCACTACAATATGCCCAAAAACATTGAAAGCTATTATCAGGAAGCAGGACGCGCCGGAAGAGACGGCTCTCCCGCGGATTGCATTCTTTTGTACAACGGTCAGGATGTGCGGATAAATCAGTACCTTATAACCCATGGCGAAGACGGAGAATCCGCGGATGAAGTGTTGCAGGCTCACAATCTGGAACTGTTAAAACAGATGACTTTTTACGCCGCAGGACATGATTGCCTCCGCCGCCGCCTGCTTGCCTATTTCGGAGAAAAAGCTCCGGCAAACTGCGGCAACTGTTCAAACTGCCTGACGGAATTTGAGGAGACCGATGTTACCGTGGAAGCACAAAAAATTATTTCCTGCGTATACCGTTTGAAACAGCGTGGTCGCAATTTCGGGAAGACTATGATCATTGACATTTTACGCGGCAGCAAGAATGAAAAAATCCGCCGCTTGGGTTTCGAGACTCTCAGTACTTATGCAATAATGTCCGATACAAGCGCGCACCGGATTCGCCTCATTATTGATCACCTGATAGACAAAGGTTTTTTACAGCTGGAAGAGGGAGAGTATCCTGTTGTAATGCTTGGTAACGCGGAAGGAATTTTTAGGGAAGAAGAGCGCGTTTTAATGAAACTGCCGCAAGAGCGCAAAAAAGCTCCCGATAAGAAATCGTCTCAACAAAAGAGCGTAAAATTCATTGAAGCGCAAAATGTGTCTGATGAAAAAATACTAAAACATAGCGGGATAAAATTATTGGATGGGCAAAATGTATACGATGAAAGAACGTCAAAGCAGGACGATGTAAAACTTTTAGAAAAGCAAAATTTGTCTGCGGATATTGACGATGTCCTGTTTGATAAATTGAAAAAATTACGGAGAGATATTGCCGCAAAGGAATCGGTTCCCCCATTCATAGTTTTTCATGATGCAAGTCTGAGGGATATGTGCCGTAAAAAGCCCGTCTCCATTGTTCAATTTTCAGGCGTTAACGGCGTTGGGCAAAGAAAACTGGAAAAATACGGGGAGGCTTTTACGGATCTTATCAGGGAATATTGCGGGAAGTAATTAATACACAATCATCACTCAGTAATCTTATCAATAATAATATTCACTTCCTCAATCAATATCCCCGTATAACGCTCTATGTTTTCAATTATATGCTGCTGCATTTCATGAATATTATCGCCAAGCTGGATACCGTAGGGAACATCAATTGTTATAACAAGCCGGTAGCCCATTTCCGCGTCCTTTACAAGGATTTTTTTTATTTTGATAGCGGAATTATATTCATCAACGCAGAGTATGACCATCTGGCTCAGCGCGGATTGCGAAATTATTACTTTTACGCGTTTTGAATATTCAGGACGCACTAAGGACTTTTCAAGCAGGGTAGGGACGGGTCCCAGTCCTGTGGGTAAATTTCTTGGGTCTCCCTCGGGAGTGATGCGGCGCTTAAGAATCCTTATCCCGTCTAAAAAAATATTTGGATAACTTCGTTTTACTTCAATTGACGGTACGGGGATTACATGCTTTCCTTCTATGCGTCTTGTTCTTACCGCTCTGTCAATTTCTTCCTGAGTGGCGATATCTTCAATCTTAATAATTTTAGAAGGCGGGGGAAGCTGAAGACGCACCGCGATTTTATAAACCATTTTTTCAGAAGTTCCAAGAATTAAAATACGCTTGTATTTTTCGCTTTGCAGTTTGCGCGCGACCTCGTCTCTATGAGACTTTTCATCAAAAAGGGCGACTTTAACCGCCGCAAGGAACGTATGTTCTTTTTTTGCCGAATGACCTGCAAGGATACGGTTATCCCGTATCAAAAGGCCGTCGTCTATTAAATATTCTATTCTGTATTTTTGCGCGACAATCTTTGCGTGGAAACTTTTGCCGGTGCCGCTGTCCCCAATAAGAGCGAAGACTTTTTTCCGTTTTAGTAAAAACAGGAAATCAAAAATCATCGCTCTCTGTTAAAAATTACCTGCCGTAAGTCCGTAATTCAGCTATCAACTGTTTTGCCCGTTCTCTAACCGGCGTAACGTAGGGTCCCTCGGAAATAAGGATTAAAGTTCTGACAACTTCGGGAGCGCTTATGCCGTTGTTTTTCCTGGCAATTTTTTCAAATGCGTCAATGGTAGCAAGCGCCACAAGGTTATCGGTTTCTTTAGAAGAATTCATAGTGCCGAAAACCCACGATATAGTTTTTACAGTTTCATTGTTTGGGTTTGCTCCTATGTCACCAAGAGATTTTATAACTTCCTGTAAAACCATCGGCTCATTTTCGCTGGTACTTATATCAATTAAGTTTTTTCTGGCTTCTTCCGTACCAATCTGTCCCAGGTACTTTACCGCCTGCCGTCTGACATCGGGGTAATTGTTCATAAGACGCCCATTTTCTCTTGCGGAAATTCTTCTGCCTTCTTTGGAAAGGAAATCCAGCGTCTGGCGTATTTCGTCGTTTGTACTTCCCCGGTTAAGGGCTTCGCCGATATATTCCAGGGCGATCAATTTCTGATCCCTGCTATACGATCTTGCAGTTTCTCTGATAATCATTATTTCTATTGATTCCTGCAAATAAGATTCCTCAGGAGTCATTTCCTTTCTTTGTTGGGCGGTTACGGTTGATATAATAATAACAGCCGTTACTAATAAAATGGAAAAACGCTTGAATGAAAACATTTTAATTCTCCTTAATTAATTATTGTCCATGTATTATCAATTTTTTCAAGATCATACAAACGCAACCGCTCTTCTTTGCCGGTTTTGTTGTCTGTTTTTATCGTAAACGCTTGAACTTTGTTTGCACTTATAAATTTAATTTCTTCAACATGAAGATCGGCCCTTGAAGGCACGACTACATATTGAAAATAATCCTCTGGTGTCTTTAAACTAATTTTTTGGGCTTTCAACACAAGCGATTCCGATATTGCTTGTAAATTTTCCTTAGATGAAATTTCTGCAAAATATTCGGGGGATAAAGACTTCTTCCATGCTTCAAAATTCTTGCTTTTTATGTTTCTATTCTGTTCTTCGATAAATTTTTGTACTTCGGCCATTGTAGACTGATATTGCTCCTGACTGATTTTTTTTGGATCAAAAGCTTCGCTCTTGCCTGACTTGCCGTCAGTACTGCTTACCTTTTGCGTTGCCGGTCCGGATCCGCATGATAATACAAGTATTACCGTAAGAGACATCATTAGAAACGTTTTTTTAGTTCCCATAAGTTCATATTATACTAATTTGTTGTCTTTGTCAACAATTTCCATATTATTTGAACCCAATATGACCTGCCATAGAAGGTTCTCCTCTTGTTTTAATGGTAAATTTTTAATATGCTTACCCTAGGAGGTTTCATTCGTGAAAGCCGCTTTTCCGGGTTCTTTTGACCCCCCAACATCCGGGCATATAAATATAATCAGCCGCGCCGCGTCCATTTTTGGGGAACTTGTGGTGATTGTTGCGGAAAATAAACGTAAAAAATACCTTTTTTCCGCCGAAGAGAGGGCTTCCATGATACGTGAACTGATAAAAGACCATAAAAATGTGTCTGTAACCGTATGCGACTGCCTGATTGTGGATTTTCTTAAAAAAATGGATATAAAATTATTACTTCGCGGGGTTCGCGGAGTGGAAGATTTTTCCTATGAATTTGAGCTTTCAATGATGAATAGGACTCTTGACCCGAATATTGAGACAATTTTTATGACGACCGATCCCGAATATTTTGTAATCCGCTCGTCTTCAATTAAAGAATTGGCCTCGTTTGACGGAAATCTTCACGGAATGGTGCCCCCCCTGGTTGCCAAAGCATTAAAAGAGAAGTATAATTAAATAGCAATATTAAATTGACAAAATTTGATAAAATGTCTTGACAAGAGTATTGATTTTTGTTAATTTCATAAATTAGACAGAGAGGTTATATTATGGCAGTACCCAGAGGTAAAACATCAAAAGCCAGGACTAGCCGTCGGCAGTCCATTAACATGAAACTTACAGCGCCCACAATGATAGATTGCAGTTCATGCGGCAACAAGGTTCTTTTGCACCGAGTTTGCCCTAAATGCGGTTTTTACAGGGGCAAGCAGGTAATCGTACCGGATTCTAAAGTTTAGTTAAGGGGAGAAAAATGGACGAATTATTTGAAAAAATGAAAAAGCTCATCGCTGAGAAACTTGAAGTCGATGAGGGCAAAATCACAATGGAAGCGTCATTCCGCCAGGATCTCGGCGCTGACAGCCTGGACACTTATGAATTGGTTTACGCCATCGAGGAAGAAATGGGCATCAATATTCCCGATGAAAAAGCCAATGAATTTGAGACTGTGAAGGACGCGTACGAATTTATTAAATCCCAGCAAAAGTAAAAACGTCCTCAGTCAGGAAAGGAAAAAAAAACTGGCGGCGTTTCAAAAAGCCGCCGGTTTTAAATTTAAAAATATAGATAATTTAAATCTTTCATTCGTGCACCGTTCTGTTTCCAACGAAACGGGCAATAAAGCAAACAACGAGCGTCTTGAGTTTTTGGGCGATTCCATTTTGGGCGCGGTCTGCGCCACTCTTTTGTACCGCTCTTACAAAGATAAAAGCGAGGGAGAACTTGCAAAAATAAAAGCCGTAGTTGTTTCCGAGGATATTCTTTCCGGTATTGCGTTAAAACTTGAAATAGATAAAATGCTTCTGCTTGGCAAAGGAGAGGAAATGTCCGGAGGCAGGACAAAAAAGGCGATTCTTGCCGACGCGATGGAAGCTTTAATAGGAGCCTTATATCTTGATTCCGGTTATAAATCGGTTTTTGATTTTGTCAGCGATTGTCTCCAGCCGGAAATAGACAAAGTTACCGGCACCAATTATCACAAAGATTATAAGTCAATTTTACAGGAATACTGCCAGCGGGAATACCACAGTTATCCTGAATATATTATAGTAAAACGCACCGGTCCCGAACATGACCGTACATTTTGGATGGAAGTGCATATAAATGATAAAGTTTACGGCGCGGGAACAGGACATAACAAAAAAAGCGCCGAGCAGGAAGCTGCGAAAATCGCATGGGAACAGATAACGGAAAAGTGAGAAGTGAGAAGTGAGAAGTGAAAAGGGGGTTTGTTGTTCGCAAGCTCAGCGTATACCTTACACAAAAATAACGAACGACGACACTTTTCACTTTTAACTTTTCCCTTCTCTTAAGTTAATCTTTCTCTTTTAGAAGAGCGTCGTTATTCAAAACTTTGAAGGATATTGCTTTTGGGGAGTGCGTGCTGCGTACTACAATTCCCTCTTTATCAAGCCCGCTTGGGTATTTGCCTCTTGCTTTTTCAAGCAACAGTTCAAGTGAATAATCAAATTGCTCTCCTCTCTCTTCAAGGGGGACGGTCGGGAGGCCTAATTCGGCGCACAATTTAACGGCTTCATCGTAGGGGAGGTATTTTCCCGCGTCCCAGTCTTTTACGTCAAATACATACCAATCGGTACCGGAAAGCCTGAGTTTGTTTCTCTGTATTCCGGGGCCGCATATTTCTCCTGTAATAACAATGTTTTTGCCGAGGTTGGCAAACTTTTCTTTAAGACCGTATTTGTAAACAGGCGTCCAATAAAGGGAAGATTCCTCATCTTTAATTTCTTTGTTCCTGCTGCAGCACCCTATTTTTCCGTCAATATAATAAACAATCCCTGAAGTGCCGTCCATCTTTGTGGTGATATAATACGGTTTCCCTTTTAACTCCTCAAGCAGTTCAAGCGCTGATTGAATGCGGATTTCATCTGAAGCGGGAATTCCGTAAGGGCGCTCCCCAATAATTGTGCCGCCCGCGTTTGCCGTTTCGGGAATGTACCATTTCTTTACATTGAGTTTTTCCGTAACGTCCGCACCTTCGCTTAAACCTGCAAGTTCGGGAAAATTTTCCAGCGGCAGAAAAAGACCCTGCGAAAGCTGTCCGCGCATTTTCAGCGTGCGGATTCTGAAACCTTTGCCATTGTCAACATTGTCGCGGTATGAAGTAGCCCGTAAAAATTCATAACGCTCGTCAAGCGGAAGAAAACTGTCAACTTCATAATAAACGCCCATATCTCCGGCTTTAAACTCGCCTTTTTTTACAACGCACTGCCACCCCATTACATGGGCAAGCTCAAGAAAATCCGAATCGGGAATGGCAGTGACTTCCCTTACTTTTTGAATTGTAACCAATGACCGCATATTTTCCTCCAATCACAATTATAATGAAAGAAATCTTTTTTTGTAAAGATTAAATATTTTTACAGTCTTGGATCAACGGTTTCGTTTTCAAGAGCCAATACCGCGAAGACGCATTCGTGGACGCGGTAGAATGGTTCTTTATTCACAAAACGCTCCAGTGACTCCATGCCGAGGGCAAATTCAGAAAGGGCAAGTTCCTGTTTTCTGTGCAGTGAACGTTTACGCAGACGGTCTAAGTGCGTGACCGTTGTGTAATCGGGACCGTAGATGATGCGTAGGTATTCGCGTCCACGGCACTTTACCGCCGGTTGCAATAGGGCGTTTTTATCATGAGCGATAAAATCCAGGGGTTTGACTACCATGCCTTCACCGCCTGAGTTGGTAAGATTGAGCCACCAATCAATGGCGGCGGCAATGGAGGCATCGTCGTTAAGGTCTACCGTTAGGTGATTGGTAGCGATAAAGACGGGATCATTACTTGAGGTGATATAATCGCGGATCACGGCCAGATGGCGTAGGTGGTTTTCGTTATGCCAGACTTTGCCTTCGGTGGCGAGAATGTGAAAGGGGGCGATGCGGTAGTCGTCTGCCGAGGAGACTGACCAGCAGTAGCGGCGGTAGGCTTCCGTGTAGAGTTCAAGACATTCGAGGCGGTTTTGATAATCTTCCAATACTGTTGTAAGGTTCATATTACCGGGAGTTCCCGATTCAATTGTTATTTCGGAAATATTGTTTCCGTTATACGACATTTTAGCCGCCGCAAGAGCCGAGACCGCTTTGGCAAGACCGCCTCTCCCTGCCGCGCCGGTTGGAGCGTATTGTTCCAGAATGAGGGCGCGGGCTTTGGCTGACCAGGGCATAAGTTCCGTGTCCAAGCATACCCAGTCCGTGGAAAATGCGTCCCAAAAACCGGAATTGTTCAAAGCGGTTTGCAATCGGTTTAGAATCGCCTGCTCATGGGTTTTTTCAACGCCCGCAAAAAAGTGACGGCCCGTGCGCGTGTAAATAATACCGGGAACGTCTTGCGACAGTGAATCACCGTCAATACCGAAGCGGGCTTTTGCGGTTTCGCCGTTTCGGCAGAGAACGATTACGGCGCGGGAGCCCATGTGTTTTTCTTCGCATATGATTTTTGAAACTCCATGTTTTTTGTAATAGCCAAAAGCTTCTAACGGATGTTCCAAAAAAGAGTTAAGTTTGCTGGTTCCGCTTGGAGACATGGTAGGCGGCAGGTAGATTAGCCAGCGGGGATTTGCGGAAAATCTGCTCATAATTTCCAGGGTAAAAGAACTTGCTTCCTCGCTTATGGCAACCTCACGGTACATTCTTGTACTGATGCGCCGCCTTCCAAGAACATCGGCAATATCGGGTTCATTACAACCGTTAGCTGAAATAGCGACGCTGTAATTCAAAGGTTTAATGGGAGCGTAGTATTCACTTTTTGCCGGAACTTCAATCAATTCGCCTTCCGGGTAACGGTAAGCGGTGAGTTTTCCGCCAAATACGCAACCTGTATCAATGCAGATTGTATTGTTAAGACTTCGGGTTTCTGCGGAAGGGATATGACCGTAAACAACCAGCGCCTTACCTCGGTATTCTTCAGCCCAGTTGAGTCTGACAGGAAGACCGAACTCATCGGTTTCACCGGTAGTGTCACCATACAGGCAGAAGCCTCGGACTCTGCCTGAACTGCGCCCATGAAATTTTTCACAGAGGCCGGCATGGGACACCACAAGTTTGCCTTGATCCAGCACATAATGACTGACCAGTTCATCAAGGAATTGTTTTGTTCTATCAATAAAACATTGAGGTTCTTGTTCCAATTCTTTGACGGTGAGATCAAGACCGTGGGTCAGCTTGACATCATTTCCTCTCAGTTTGCGCAGCAGTTTAACATCGTGATTACCGGGAACGCAGAGAGCCGCGCCGGATTCGACCATGTTTATCACCAGATGCAGTACTGACGCATTGGCAGGTCCACGGTCGCATAAATCGCCAAGAAAAATCGCCCGTCTGCCTGTAAGTGGCACGGCGGTGTGAGCTTCCCTATCTACCGCATACCCGAGTTTTTCAAGAAGTTCCGTAAGTTCATCGTAACATCCGTGAATGTCGCCGATTATGTCAAACGGGCCTGTCTCATCGCGTTTGTCATTCCACAGTTTAGTTCTGACAATTTCCACGGAATCAACTTCTTCCTGAGCATGTAAAATATGCACATAACGGAAGCCTTCTTTTTGCAGATTGCGTAAACTTTTTGATAAATCGCGGATGTGTTTCCTGACAACATTAGGAGTGACACTACGATCGGGTCTTATGCGGTTACGTTCAATGCACAAATCTTCCGGCATATCAAAAACAATGGCGACAGGAAGCACGTCATGGGAGCGGGCAATATCGATTATTTTTTTTCGGGCAAATTGTTGGACGCTTGTCGCGTCAATGACCGTTAGCTTGCCCCGCTCAAGCCGCTTGCAACAGATGTAGTAAAGACTTTCAAACGCCGCCTCAGTGGCGCTCTGATCGCTCTCATCATCAGATACAAGTCCTCGAAAATAATCCGAACTTAGCACCTCGGTGACTTTGAAATGTTTTTTCGCGAAACTGGATTTGCCGCTGCCCGATGCCCCCACCATTGCTACAAGGCACAGTTCGGGGATTTCTATTTTCATACGGTATCCTCCATCGCATCAGGCGTTGTCGGTTTTTGAGGCGCGTTTTTCCTGAAAATAGCCATTTGAGTCGGCGTGTTTTGATTTTCGTCCTGTTCGCCAATGTCTTCATAGCGAACCGAGTAATCATTACGGGCGGAGACGGAATCGGCCCATGCGCGGAATTGGACGCGGTTCCATTCAAAGCGGTGGTCGCCGTGGCGAAACTTATTTTCCCTAAGACCCGTATAATTCACGTTATAGTCAAAGTTTGGCGTGGTGACGATAATTGTCGTGGGAGCCGCGTCGGCAAAAACAACCGCCTCAAAAGAGGGAAGGCGGTTTTCATCCAGATGTTCAATCACTTCCACTATCGAGACGGCATCGTAATTTTTAAACCGTTTATCCCTGTAACAAAGCGAACTTTGAAACAGCGTTACGCGCTCTTTTCCATTTTTCGCCATACGGTCAAGTTTAAGATTATCGGCTGCCCGGATTAAAGCAATGGTGGATACGTCAGTTCCAGCTATGGCGGTAAAATTTCTTTCCTTCATTATAAGCTGCAACAAACGTCCTTCACCGCATCCCATATCAAGTACCGATTTTGCGCCGCTGTTTTTCAATTCGCCCAATACGGCGGATAAACGCTGATCATTGAGGCGTGGAATCTTTACACGCGGCAATTCCTCTTCCGACTCACCTTCCGTTACGGGACTTTCAGAGCCGCCTTCACCGTTATCCAGACGGTTAAGGCGCTTAAGGGCCTGTTTTGTGAAATGCCCCAACTTGGTGAAATAACGCCTTGTAATAAAATTTTTTTCTGGGTGGTTTTCCAGCCAGCCTGAGCCGTGGGCAAGGAGCTTGTCAACTTCTTTATCATTTATCCAGTAATGTTTACGGTAATCAAAAACCGGAATCAATACATAGATATGCCGCAGAAGATCCTGCAGTCGTACTTTTCCGTTGATAGTTAAGTTCACATAACAACTGTCCCCCCATTCCGGAAAACGCCCGTCTAAAAGGCCGCCTTCCCATTTAACTTCGTAATCAAGCGGCGCAAAAACTTTTTCTAACATACCGGTATCGCCTCGGCATGGCAACATGACAAGAGTTGCGGAAAGTTCCAGGGCGCTGTCCGCAAGTGCCTGATTTTTTTCACAATGGCCTGACATGGCGGTTCCAAAAACACGGGAAATTGCCGTACTCATAAATGAGGATGAAACATATGGCCTATCGTTTACATAATCAAACAAACCGCTTCCCGTAGAACCCTGCTTTCCACGGGCAAGGTCTAATGGGTCCATGTCTAATAACAGGGCGGCGGTACAGCGGTTTGCGCCTATCTCAGGATAAAAAACATGCACCTTGCCAAAGTTAAATTCGGCAGTTTGAGGACGCGATGGATTTTTATGGAGCAGATAGCCAAGATCGGCGGCATTCTCTCCAGCGTATGTTATTGTTAAGAGCATAGGTTATTTGTATTGTCCGCTTTTTGGGGTACATTTGCAAGATAGAAAATTAAACCTCAAAAAAGCTATTTTCTGAGACTTATAACGAATTTTTCACTTGACAGAGTATATACCACGATATATACTATTAATCAGGGGTGTATTATGCAAACTGCGCGGTTATTTATTAATGGCAGGAGTCAGGCTGTAAGACTGCCGAAAGAATTTCAATTTCACGGAGAGAGCGTATATGTTCAAAAAGTCGGCGATGTTGTTATTTTAGTTCCGTTTGATAAAGAGTGGGAAGTTTTTATGCACGGAATAAACAGTTTCTCTGATGATTTTATGTCTGAGGGAAGATTACAGGGAAAAGACCAAAAAAGGGAAAAATTATAATGTATATGTTGGATACCAATATATGTATATATATTATAAAAAAGAAAACTGAAACCGTATTAAGCAAATTGAAACGGAATAGGAAAAAGGGATTATATATATCTACCATCACATTAGCTGAATTGGAATTTGGGAACGTAAACGCGGATAGTTCATATAAAGAAAGAAACCAACTTGCATTATTGGAATTTTTATCAATAATGGGTATAAAACATTTTGACGAAAATGCCGCAAAAGAATATGGAATAATAAAAAAAGATTTGAAAGACAAAAATTGTTTAATAGGACCATTTGATATGCTAATAGGCGCACACGCTAAATCATTAAATATGACTTTGGTTACAAATAATGTTAGAGAATTTGAGCGAATAAAAGATTTAAAAATTGAAAATTGGGTGTAATGAGACGTCATTGCTATGCAATTTACTTAATGAGCCCAAATGATAATTTTTATTTAGAATCGGTAATATCAACTTGTATATTAATTCTTTCTCTTAAAATATTTAATATTCTTTCAATTCTTTCTTCAATAAATATTTCTAAAGCATTTTTTAGCATAGTTCCAGATCTTGCCCATTCCAAAATGTTGCTTCCTAATAAATGTGTTGGCAATATTTTTTCAAATTCTGGACTATCATATTCTTTAATATAATCTAATGGATTTTTATTTGAAATATCTAAATTTGTAATTTGTGTTAAATATGCAATGTTCATAAGAGTATCACTTGTTATTTTCTTATCATTATAGTTTAAAACATATTCTGAATTTGTCGGAAAAATATGGTGTAAATTAGGTTTGTCTGTTGTAAAAAAAATATTTTGTACTAAAACATCGCGATCACAATGTTCCCAGTCTTTTGGTTGCATACTTGAATATAATGATAAAATGGCTCTACTCCATCTACCTTTTGAACTGTAAGTAGCATTTCTTAATTGTTGTTTATCTATATAAAATCTATCAAATTTAGGGCTAGTTTTATTTCTTTCATTTTGCATAAATTCAAGATGTTTTGTTAAATGCGTAGTATTACTTAATAAGTCGTCATTATGAAATGAATAAAACCAAAAATAAGTTTTTAAAAAATCATAATTTGGAGTTTTATTATCATAAAAATATGAAGATAGAGTAAAATAGAAATATCTGAATGGAATTAAATATGGTGTTTTTATGTGTAAATGATTTTCTAAAAAATCAAATGTTTTTAATATTGCTTCTTTTGTATTATCCCAGACTTCAATTATATGTTCTGTTTTTATTTCATTAAGATAACGGTCAGTAATATTTAAAACACCACTATCTTTTATATATTGTTTAATAATTACCGCTATTATTTGCAGATAATCTAAATCATCCAAAGTCATGAATTCGCTTTTATTATGTTTTCTGAATTCATCAATAATTTCGCGTAAGTAAAAATCATTTTTGGGTGTACTGTCAATAACTGGTCGAAAAGTCTTTGCTACAATAATATCAAATATATTCAATGGTTTTCCAGCTTGATTTATTCTTTCAAATATTTGACAGACTTCAGAAACTTGAATCCCTTTTATTTCAATAAATGAAATTCTATAATTATCTAAAACACCTTTTATTTTATTAAGCTCCTGCATATAGGAATGGTTAAAATCATTATTTACTTCATCATTTTGAAATACTTTTTTTTGTACATCAGAAAAATTATTCTTAATTTCAATTAATTTAATTATGAGCCCATTATCATATCTTTTTTTCTTTTGTGTATTAGGCCTAATAGTACCATCTTTATCATCTATTTCCGACCAAAAAAGAAATCGATTTTTATAACTATCATCATCTGTTTCATCTTTTAGATCTATTGTTAAATCAATATAAATAGTAGGATCAAATCCAGCTTGATTTTCAATTTCTCCGCCATATAACGATGTTAAAAGCGATGTTGTTCTTTGTTGTCCATCTAAGATATATTGATATTCGGTTCTAGTAAAATTAGTATCAGTTATTTGATGTCCTCCAATTTGCCTATGGTTATGTAGTTTTAAATTGGTTTTCCATATTAAGATGCTTCCCAATGGATAAAATTTGTATATACTATCCCATAATTTTTTTACATTGAGTCGTTCCCATACAACCTCTCTTTGGAAAGTAGGTATTTGATAATTTTTAGCAAGTAGTTCGTCTAAATAAGTTGTTAAACCTTTATTATTTGGAAAAATTCTATCTATATAATTCATAATTAATAAATATTATCAATAAACTTAATTATTGTCAATTAGTATACCGATTTGTCTGTGGATTATCCTTTTTCCCTATCCTTAACAATCTTCCCAGCTATCTCCAACAACTTTTCCCGCGTATTCTGCGCAGGATCGTCAAGCACGGTTTCAAGTAGTTCTTTTAAAATTATTCCCATTGTTTTTCCGCTCTCAATGCCAATCGTCATTAAATCATTTCCTGATACGGCAAGGTCTTTTATTGTAAAGGCATGATCTTCCGCCAGAACTTTTTCTACTCTGTCGACAAGCGCCGTCAGGTTCATGGGTTCAGTCTCTTTTCCGGCTAAGGCAAAAGAATCCGCGCGGCGCAAACGGTAGAAGTCTTCAAGAGCGTTTTCGCCCACACGCGCAATAAAACGGCGGACGGCGGCGGCTGACCAATCTTCAGTATAATGAAACATGTGCTCTTTTACCAAATGGCATACGCTGTCAATTACTTCGCTTGAATAGCGCAGCCGCCTGAGGATTTTATGGCATATAGAAGAGCCGATTTCCTCGTGACGGTAAAAAGTCCAAACGCCGCTTTCATCCATTTTGCGTACTGACGGCTTGCCAATGTCGTGTAACAAGGCGGCAAGCCGCACTTCATGTGAATAGTTTTTTTTCGCGGCGTAATCGCAAGCTAAAAGCGAATGATCTAAAACGTCAAATTGATGAAAGCCTTTTTGTTCAACATCGCGACAGACGGCAAGCTCTTTTAAAAAAAGTTCCAAAAGCCCTGTTTTCTCCATCAGTAGAAAACCTCTGGAGGGAACGGGTGAGGCGAGTATTTTATCAATTTCATCCCGCACGCGCTCCCATGAAACTTTTACGCTGACATCAAGAGCGCCGTTAATTGCGTCTAACGTGTTTTTCTCTATCTCAAAGCCAAGTTGCGCGGAAAAGCGGACGGCGCGTAACGGGCGCAAACCGTCTTCGTTGAATCTTTCGCCTGCGTTCCCCACACAGCGGATTATTCCCGCTTTAATATCATCCGCCCCATTAAACGGATCGACTATTTCACCGTCAGGCAGGCGCAGGGCAATGGCGTTCATCGTAAAATCACGCCTAGAAAGGTCTTCTTTAATATCACTTGAAAATTGAACATTATCCGGTCTTCGTCTGTCAGAATAATTTGATTCCGTCCTGAACGTAGTAACTTCCGCACTGTTTTTTTTGTACAAAACAGTAACAGTCCCGTGCTTAATGCCCGTAGGAATAACCTTCCCCCCCGCTCGCCTTATAAAGTTGATCACCTCTTGCGGCAGCGCGTCAGTAGCCAAATCCCAGTCGTGTATATCTTTCCCTCTTATCATATCCCGCACCGCACCGCCCACAAGGTACACCTGTTTCCCATTATTGCTAAAAATCGAGGCAATTTCTTTCAGTACCGGATGAATGATCTTTATCAATTGAATATCCTTCAATAATTAAGTATACTTTTTATACTAGTTTTTTACTACATATCTTCTTGTTCGTGTTGGTTTGTGTGGTTCGTGGTAGAAAATCTTAAATAATTTCGGGGGAAATTTGCTGGGCATTATTTTTACAGGCGGGCAGGGACCAAAAGCGCAGGTTTTAAAAGGCTTGCTGGAAACCGAAGCTAAAGGCGCGATGTTTATCGCCGCCGATTCAGGTTTTCAGGCGGCCCTAAACGCCGGTGTAAAGCCTGACTGGATTATCGGTGATATGGACTCTATTGAAGACCAATCGCGTCTTTCCGCCTGGCCGCCGGAGCGCGTTATCCGCCATCAGCACGACAAGGATTTTACCGATACGGAACTTGCTCTTTCTCTTGCCGTTGAAAAAGGCTGCGAAGATATTTGGCTGATAGGCGGCGGCGGCGGCAGGATAGATCACCTTTTTGCAATTCGTTCCCTTTTTGAAAGAGAACTTTTTCCATCCCGGTGGATTACCGACGCGGAAAATATTTATTGCATTGACGCGGACACAACGCATAATGAGCTCTCATGCCGCCTTGCCGTAAACGCCCGTATTTCAGTGTTCCCGCTTGGCTCCGGCCCGTGGGAAGCGATAAGCAAGGGACTCAAATGGCCGCTTGCAGGCCTTCCCTGGGATCGCGGTTTCTTCGGCTTAAGCAACGTCGCTGTGGATGGAGATTTTTCGGTTAAAGCTGAAGCAGGAAGGTTCATGGTGATAATACCTTTATAAGAAGAATTTCACACAAAGAACACGAAGGAAGAGAAGAACACAAAGGAGGAAGAAGTGTCAGCGGTAATAATGGATGGAAAAGCGCTTGGACAAAAAATTCGTGAGAGCGTGAAAATAAGGGCCGTGGCGTTACGTGAAAAGGGGGTTACGCCTTGTCTTGCGGTGGTGCTTGTCGGTGAAGACCCGGCAAGCTTGTCTTATGTAAAGTCCAAAGAAAAGGCGTTAGCTGAGTCAGGCATGGAAAGCCTTGATATCAGACTGCCGCAAATGACAAGCGAGGCGGAACTTCTTTCCCTGATAGCCAATCTTAACAAAGATAAAAAAATACACGGCATTCTTGTTCAGTCTCCCGTGCCAAAACACATTGATGAGGAGAATGTGAATGCCGCCGTCGCCCCTGAAAAAGACGTGGATTGCTTTCATCCTGTTTCGGTTGGGAATATGGTGCTGGACAGACCCGGATTTTTGCCGTGTACGCCGCACGGCGTTCTTGTTTTTTTAAAAGAATACGGCGTTCCCGTTTCGGGCGCGAATGTCGTAGTGGTGGGAAGATCTAACATTGTCGGGAAACCGCTTGCAAATCTTTTAATTCGCAGGGAATATAACGCTACCGTAACTATCTGCCATACTGGAACTAAAGACCTTGCCGGCCATACTTTGCAAGCGGACATTTTAATAGCGGCGGCTGGAAAAGCGGGATTTATTAAACCCGAGATGGTAAAAGAAGGAGCGACGGTGATCGATGTGGGAATAAACCGCGTGCCTGATTCATCCGCCGCAAAAGGCTACCGCGTCTGCGGCGACGTTGATCCCGCCGTTGCGGAAAAAGCCGCGTTTTTTACGCCTGTGCCCGGCGGCGTTGGGCTAATGACTGTTGCAATGCTTTTACAAAATGTTGTAGAAGCGGCGGAAAGGAGCATATAAGAGGAAAAATATACTTCTTCCTGCCCGTTTTTTATAAATTTATGTTATAATTATAGTGTAGGGTATATCAGGAGAGTGTATGCTTCGGGATTTTGTAATTAATATATTCTCGTCAGGCAAATCGCTTACCTATGAAAAATATAAAGAAGAAAGAATACAAGAACACGGTATTTCGGATTATTTGCTTAAATATTTTTTGTTGAATTTCATTCATGTTTTTGGCTCTGTAATTTTAATATTATTTGTTTTTATAAATGTGTCCAGGAATGCGTACTTTGACGCTTTTGCCTGCTCGTTTTTAGCTGTTGTGATAATTGCGGATTTTTTTATCGCGCGTACAAATATTTCGCAAGTTGTGCCTACTGTTATTTCCTCAATTTTTTACGGTCTTTTCTGTATTCTGGTTATCTGGAACGGGGACGCGCAAGGGGCGGGATTTCTTTTTATTTTTATTTACCCCATGCTGACGATAATACTGACGGGCATGGTAAGGGGAATAATATTTTCGGCCTCCCTGCTGGTTATTGTAAGTATAGAATTTCTTGTTCACGGCTTTTCGCATTTTGAATATCCTCTTGACGTATCACTGCGAATGATAGCGGTGTATATTTTGATTTTTGGCACGACAATGGTTTTTGAAACAAGCAGAAAAAACAAAGATAGAGTTAATAAAAAGCTTTTGGAAAGAATCAACGGAATAAATGAAAACTTGCAAAATATTGTCGAGGAAAGAACTCAAAAAATTGTTAAATTGCAGAATTCAATTTTAAAGACTATGTCCAGTCTGGTAGAATACAGGGATTTTGTTACGGGAGAACATGTTGAAAGAACGCAATACGGCGTAAATCTTTTACTTGAAAAATTAAAAAAACGTAAAATTTTCGCGGAAATAATAAAAAATTGGGATACAAATTTGATATTACAATCAGTGCAATTACATGACGTTGGTAAAATAGCAATCAGTGATCTTATACTAAACAAACCTGATAAATTAACAGAAGAAGAATATGAAAAAATGAAAGAACACGCGCTTTACGGATTTAAAATAATAGAACGTATTGAAGCGGACTCGGGAGAAAGCGAACTTTTAAATCACGCAAAATTATTTGCGTTAACCCATCATGAGAAATGGGACGGAACCGGATATCCCAATGGTTTATATGGTAATAAAATTCCTTTACAAGGCAGAATAATGGCTATAGCCGATGTTTATGACGCTTTGATTTCAGAACGGCCGTATAAAAAAGCATTCTCTCGTGAAAAAGCTTTTAAAACAATAATTGAAGGAAAAGGGACCCAATTTGATCCCCTGTTAATTGAATTGTTTATAGAAATATTTGATAAATTATAAGCGATGATTTACCGGTAGAATATGCCATTTTAATAGTATATACTATCAATATGAATGATTTTGAAATTGAAAGAAAAGACGACATACCGTCAACGTCAAGTTTATCCAAACTGGGGATTTCCGCTATTGGTTACGCCGCCGGCGGGATTTTTCTCTTCCTCCTGAATATCTTTGCCCGTTTCAAAGTATTTGGGCTTATCATTGGAGGAATTGTTTGTATGATCGGCATAGGCTCGCTTATGTCAAAAGATCCGGCGGACAGGAAAGCCGGTTTTTTAATAACGGCGGCAGGCGCGCTGACAATACTTTCTAAAGCGAGAATACCTTTTTTAACCGCCATTTCCGGCACTCTCCTGAGCATCGGCGCGATTGGTCTTCTCGCCCTTGGCATTATAAACGGGATTAAATTTTTTATCGGATTAAAGAAGCGTTCTTAAATTGAATTATTTTTTTGAAACTTACGGATGCCAGATGAACAACGCCGAGTCGGCGGCATTGGCTCTTGTTTGTAAAGAACGCAGATGGACGCAGGCGGCTGACGGCGAAAGCGCCGATCTTGTTTTGCTCAATACCTGCTCCGTGCGGCTGACGGCGGAGAAACGCGCCCTTGGGCGTATCGCTCATTATGCGGGGCTTAAAAAGAAACACAGCCGCCGCTTTACGCTGGTCATCGCCGGCTGCATGGCGGAAAGGTTATGTGAAAAGCTAAAAGAAAAATATCCGCAGGTGGATTATGTAATGGGTACCTCCGCCCGCTCTCTTTTTCCCCTGATTCTTGAAGCTGTTGAAAACGGCGTAAAAGCCGAGATTGACCTCAATGAGAAACCTGTTTTCTCTTTTTCAAATTCACACTTTGAAGAAGGGCAATTCCGCAGTTTTGTACCAATCATGCACGGCTGTAATAATTTTTGCTCATATTGCATTGTTCCGTATGTACGGGGCGGGGAAGTTTCCCGCGATCCTAAAAATATAGCGCAGGAAATCCGTCTTGTTGGGGAGAGGGGAGTGCGCGAAATTACCCTATTGGGACAGAATGTAAACAATTACCGTTGGGAGGACATTGATTTTGCCGCCCTGTTAAAACTGGCAGCCGCCGAGGCTGAAAAAAGCGGCGTTAAATGGATACGTTTTCTCTCCGCTAATCCGGAAAATTTTTCCCGAAATACAATAGAAGTTTTGGCTTCCAATAAAGTTTTCTGCCGTCACCTGCACCTGCCCGTCCAGCATGGTTCAGACGGCGTATTAAAGGCAATGAACCGTCGTTATACGGCGCAAAGTTTTCTGGAACTGGTACAGAAAATCCGCGCCGCAATGCCGGGAATCACCTTATCCACAGATATTCTTGTCGGTTTTCCCGGCGAAACTGAGGATGATGTTAAACAAACTCTTTATTTAATGGAAGAAATTAAGTTTCTTTATTCGTATATGTACCATTTTAACCTCCGTGAGGGCACAAAGGCCTTTGACCTCCCCAACAGGATAGGCGAAGAAGTCAAAAAAGAGAGGCTTGCAAGGGTGATTGCCCTGCAAAAAAAGCACACCGCCCAACTGTTAAAAGACAGAATTGGCAGTACGGAAACAGTTTTAATAGAGGGGATCTCCCGAAAAAATGCCGATGAATTAATAACAAGGACAGAAAAAGACGAAATGGCGGCGGTTCCCGGTCCCATGTCAATGATAGGCTCTTTTGGCAGGCTTGTCCTGTCCGGTTTAAAGGGAAACACATTTAGAGCAAAGGAGATATTACCATGCCCTGGAGATTGATATTATTTATTGTTGTTTTTGCCGTCTTTTTGGGATTTGTAACGCTTAATCTGGATAACCGATGTAATATAAATTTTGGTTTTACTCAATTTGATGGAGTCCCGATATTTCTTACAGTTTTTATTACTTTTTCCCTGGGGCTTTTATGCGCCACACCTTTGGTCTTGCACTTAAGAAGGAAAAGAAGAGAAAAGCCGCAAAGAGACAATAATCAGCTTGATGATTACCGTCCTGCCAATCCTGAAGCTGACGAAAAAATAAAAAATGACGCGGCATCGGCAAGGGAAAGATTCTTCTTAAAAAGGCGCAATGGCAAAAAATGAAAAAATTCATTTTCCTTATATTGATGATAACCGCGGCCTGCGCGTCTGGACAGCGGACAATTTTTGCGCAGACCGGAGTTTCTCTGGAGGTCGAGATAAAAAACATCGAAGCCTCCGTGTCAAAACAGGGTATTTCCGCGGTAGAGAAACATGACGCTCTTGTCCGTCTTGCGCGTCTTTGCCAGCTTTCAGGAGACATTGAAGGTGCGGCAAAAAACTGGTTTGAAGCCGCCGCCGCGATTCCCGGCAAAGTGGACGACGACGCTCTTTTATCGTGCGCTTACTGTCTTGCCGCAATGGGCGAATGGGACAAGGCAATCACCGCTCTTAATCCGTTACTGATAAAATCACAGCGCGCGCGTTTTTTGAATACCGTTGTTAACGCGATTAAAACAGGCGATTTATCGACGCTTGGCTCTCTTGCCGACAATCCCGAATATTCGGGGTTAAAAGTTGAAATTTTATTCGTATTATGGAAACTGACGCGGGGCGACTCGTCTGAAAGATGGCGGCAGCGTCTTGTAAATGAAGAATTTAATCAAACTCCCGAGGGCATCCTTGCCTCAGGTAAATCCTCAGCAATCATAAAACCAAGTCCGTTCTGGCTGTTTGCAGGCGGTCTTGATTCCCTACCCGTCCTTGCAAGCGAAAAACCAAGCGAGACAATTGCCGCTCAAACAACAACTGTCGCGCAGGCGACAACTGCCACACAAGCGGCGACAGTTACACAAGCGACAACTACCACGCAAACTCCCTTAGCTTCTACAACTGTCAGGCTGCAAACAGGCGTCTTTGGGCGTGAAGCCAACGCACAGGCTCAGGCGGCAAAACTCAGGCAAGCCGGTTTCTCATCTTCGATTGAACAGCGCATTGTTAACGGCAATGAGATGTGGGCGGTTATCGTATCTGCGGTAACAGACCAAGGTCGCGTTATCAGGGAATTGCGCGAGGCGGGATTTGAATCATTTCCGGTGAAATAGGCATAGTATTCTAACATAATATTTTCAAAAAAATTTTACTTTTTGGGCAAGCAAAAGGGGAACTCCAATGTTTTGGCGATAACTGCCGCCATTAGACGGCGTACAGTTATCGTCCTGTCATATGCTATTTGTTTATTTTTTTTATATCTTTTGATATGTCTTTTAGGTGATTAACAAGTGAAGCAAATAAACGTAGTTGTTCCGCAAGAAATTGAAATAAAATGATAATAAAAAAACCGATAATCGGTCCAATAATTATTACTATTGCTCCAAAGTTCAAAAAATCCAATCCAATAAATCTAAAAAGAGATTTTGATTCATTTCCCAAAAAAATAAAAGCTATTATGCCGACACCTGCCCCAATAATACCAATTAATGTTCCCATCCATTCCCCAAATGTTTGCAGAATTTCAGAAAAACTTGTTGTTGCAATAAACTCAGATGAGAAAGAATCTGAAATTCTTTTTCGTTTAATCCACCATACTTGGAAACCTATCCAACAGGCAAATGCAATGATCAACCATGAAAAGATAATAGCAAATATAAATTTTGCTCCAACATAACCAAAAACGCCTGAATCAATTGTTTTAAAAATAACAACAAAAGGAATGATAAGATTAATTATTGCCATTACAAAATAAATTAGACTGAATATTTTTCCTTTACCAATAAAATCCATATATTTCTTTGAAAAAACAAAAAATGGATTTCTATCCATTTTATCCAATTTACTTTCCAATTTTTTTTCACCAGTTTCTAAATCACTCATAATATATCCTCCTTAATTTTTAGGGAATTTCCCCTTTTTTATGAATTATTAATAATTATTATACTCTTGTCAAGGAAAATATTTAAAGCCAAAGACTATCTGTAAAAATAGGTAATCCAAAATTTATTTTTTGAAAAAAATCACAAAAATATTAACAAATAATTTAGAAAAAACGATATAATCATCGATATTTCATAGGTTTTTACCAAACTCTATGAATTGAAAGCAATAATTATTTATAACATAATTAAGTAATAAGTTTTTTTAATATAAAGTAAAATTAGTTGCTTTAAAAAAGGAGGTTTTTGTGGGAGAAAGTATTGCGAATCAGCCAATAACGGTGTCACGGGGCGAGGTTGTAGGGATAGGCAAGTTCAAAGTCCCCAGAACAAAGGAATTTGACTATGAGATCCAGCTTCTTTCGTTTTTGAGTATCAAGGAAGCTGAGGATTCATATATTTCAACTTGTATTCATATGCATATCGACGGTTATGGCAAAACCGAGGACGAAGCTGACAGGAATATGATGAAAAACGTCTCTTTTTTCTTGTCTCAGAATTTTAGCAAACTTCCGGTTGAAGACGCATGGGACAACTTAAGAGACCTGTTTAAATCCGATGATTGGTCGAATGAATTGTGGTTTGCATACCATAATGTCCAGATTCAATTATCTATACAAGGCGAACAAATAATGGATCCGGCAGCTGAGATTTTTTCACGCATTTTGCAGCTTATGAGGTTAACGAGAAGGGAGGAGGAACTGGAAAACTGGGAGAGGGAATTAGAGAAAACTCGTATAAAATTGGAAAACTGGGAAAATGAATTGGAAGATCAGGAAAATCGCTTAAAAATGATGGGGGTATATACATACTTAATGAGTAAAATGCGTTTAGCAGAAGGTAGAAGTTATTAATGTTTTTTTATTCAGCCGAATCCATCATCGCCCAACTAGAAGCGAACAATACATTAATATGTGAAGGTATTAAAGAAATAGGTTGCCCTTCTCCTGCCCCCTTTTCTGTCACCCATGAAAAAAGGGGTTGTGTTGGTGACCCTTCTGTCTGCAATGAATGCACTAACCATGAGTGTTATCAATGGGTTATAGTTCGCAATAACGATTATATAAAACTTGGAATGTTGATGTTCAAGTTTGTTTTCTCAACTTACCCCCGCGGACGCATCCCAAAAGATGATTCTCATTTTTTACGGATCAAGAAGCATATTCCAATAGATGAAAGCAAGTTGGAAATCTGTTGATCTTCCCAATAAAGGAGAATATTATGCCAAGTTATGTTAAGTGTGTAATTTGTGGAGGTTGGGGCGGAGAATGGGGCGAAAGTCAAGGCGGTCGCGCTATATGTTATCAGTGCTGGTCAAAGGGGCATAGGCGAATATTATTATTTTTGTTAAGCATTTTTAAGCAGATTTTTTAACTGTAACTTTAAAATAAAATATGGAAAAGCTTTAAAATTTTTGAGAATATGCATTCTCCCTCCTTCCTCCTCTTCGTGATCTTCTCTTCCTTCGTGCTCTTCGTGTGAAATCTTCCCCCAAAAAACCCTTGACAAAAACCCCAAAAAACAGTAATTTTCCATAAATAGACCTGTTCGCCAACCGCATCCTTGGGTGCGATTTTTAGGCAAGTTTAAACAGCAAAGGCGCTGTGGGCTTCTGTCCGTGGATTTTTGCCCCGGACTGCGGTCTGTAGCGCTTTTTTTGCAGAGGTATAATCGTGAAAAGAGTGTATGTAAACGAAAAATGGTGTCTGGGATGCCACTTGTGCGAATATTATTGCGCTTTTGCCGGAACAAGCGAAAGCGATATGGCTCGCGCTTTAAAGGGCATAAAAATCAACCCGAAGATCCACATAGAGGAAAAAGACGGTATTAGTTTCGCCGTTTCCTGCCGGCACTGTAAAACGCCGTTGTGCGTCAAAGGCTGTATCACCGGCGCTTTGACCATTAACGACGGCGTAATTACAATTAACAGCGACAGGTGCGTTAGCTGCTATACTTGCATTTTAAGCTGTCCTTACGGCGCGGTTTCCCCTTCTGATGACGGCGCGGTGCAGAAATGTGAGTTGTGCGTTAAAACAGCCGCGGGTATTCCGGCGTGCGTAAAGGGATGCCCGAACAACGCGATTGTTTTTGAGGAAAGAGGGTAATTATGAAATATGTCATTATCGGTAATTCCGCCGCGGGTGTTGGCGCGGTTGAAGGCATCCGGCAAGCAGATAAAAAGAGCGATATTACCATCATTACCAATGAGCCGCACCATACATATTCGCGCCCGCTGATTTCCTATTTCCTGCTTGGAAAGGTTTCAGAGGAAGGGATGATGTATCGCGGCGGAAATTTTTACGCTGACAATGAATGTACACTGCTGTCTAATGTCACCGTAACACAGATTGACGCTACGGCAAAGAAAGTGACTTTATCAAACGGCAAACATTTACCGTTCGACAAATTGCTTGTCGCGACAGGTTCTTTGCCCTTTGTGCCGCCCTTTGAGGGACTTAATTCAGTAAAAGATAAATGCACGTTTATGAGTCTTGACGACGCTAAAAAATTGGATTCTATGCTGGAAAAAAACAAGCGCGTACTGATAATAGGCGCGGGGCTTATCGGACTGAAGTGCGCCGAGGGTATTCACCAGCGGGTAAAGCACATAACGGTAGTTGACATTGCCCAGCGGATTTTACCCAGTATTCTGGATGAAGACGGCGCAAAGATGGTTCAATCTCATCTGGAAAGCAAAGGCGTTGAATTCAAGCTTGCCGCCAGCGTCAAGAAATTCGAAAATAACAAGGCTGTTTTTGAAAACGGCGAAACTGAAGATTTTGATATTTTAGTCCTTGCCGTCGGAGTGCGTCCTAACACGGCGCTTTTAAACGGGATTGCGAAAATTGAGCGCGGTATTGTTATTAATGAAAAATCGGAAACTTCCGCCCAGGATATTTACGCCGCCGGAGATTGCACACAGACAAACGACGCGTCAAGCGGACAGAGTAAAATTATGGCGCTTTTGCCTAACGCTTATATGCAGGGCGAGTGTGCGGGAATCAATATGGCCGGCGGCGGCGCTGTTGGCGATAAAGTCTCGGTCGAAAACGATTCCGGCGATGTCGCAAATGACGGTGCGCGCTTTGACAAGGCAATTCCAATGAACGCGATTGGGTTTTTTGGACTGCATATCATCACGGCGGGCAATTACACAGGCGAAGTGTACGCCCAAACGGGAAAAGACAATTACAAACGACTGTTCCACAGTGATAACAAATTAAACGGCTATATTTTAATAGGCAATGTGGAGAAAGCGGGGATTTATACCAGTCTTATCCGTGAACGCACGCCGCTTGACTCAATTGACTTTGCGCTTGTTTGTGAAAAACCGGGGCTTATGGTGTTTACGAAAGAGGATCGAATGGTAAAATTAGGAGGAGCTCAATCATGATTTCAGCGCAGAACTTTGATTTCAGAGAATTAAACAGACGGATTAAAACCGCAAAAGAAACCGTTTATTACATAGACGATTGTTTCGGACAGAGATTTATCGGCAGCGGTATGAGCGGCAAGCACCTTACCATAAAAGGTACGCCGGGCAATGCGCTGGGAGCCTATCTGGACGGCGGTACAATTGAAGTGCATGGCAATGCGCAGGACGCTGTCGGCGATACGATGAACGACGGCAAGATCATTATCCACGGTAACGCCGGAGATGCTCTTGGTTACGCCATGAGGGGCGGCTGTATCTTTGTAAAAGGTAACGCGGGGTACAGAACAGGCATTCACATGAAAGAGTACAGAGAAAAAAAGCCGGTAATAGTCATCGGCGGTAAAGCGGGGAGCTTTCTGGGTGAATATCTTGCGGGCGGATTGATTGTGGTACTTGGCATCGATTCAAAGGACGTACCGGTCTGGTATTTTACTGGGACGGGAATGCACGGGGGAAAAATCTTTATCAGAACTGACAAAGAACTTACGTCGCTTCCCGAACAGGTCAGCGCGGAAATAGCCGGAAAAGATGAATTGCAGGAAATTTTGCCTTATATTAGCGAGTTTTCGGGGTATTTCAACATGGACGCGCAAAAGTTAATGAAAGACAGGTTTTATATATTGAGGCCAAATGCGAGAAATCCTTATAAACAACTATATACAGCAAATTAACCTGTAAATCCGGTGATTTAGACAAAATATCAAAATTAGTAAAAAAAACTCTTGACACTCTAGACAAATATGATAAAATTTGCCGCAAATAGTTGTTTGTTTTTAACAAAATAAGGAGGAAAAAATGAAAAAAATCACTATTATTGTGATTAGTCTCTTGAGCTGTGTAATGATGATTTCCGTAGTGGGATGTAAAAAGAACGCAACGGGAACCGGCGGTAATGAAATTACCGTTATAAGCAACAAAATTGAAATTGACGAAGCCCTAAAAGGTTATGCGGCTTTGTTTCAGAAACAAACCGGTATAAAAGTCAATATTAAGAGCTTTGGCGGTGAAACACCGTATGCTCCCAATCTTTCAGCAATGTTCAACTCCGGTGCGGAACCTGAAATATTCGTTATTGAGGGTAAGGCCGGATACGAGGACGCAAAACGATCGGGCAGAATCAGCGATCTTTCAGGAGAACCCTGGGTTAAAGATACCGATGTCGCCTATGTTGATCCTGCGGACGGTAAAATAATCGGTTTTCCTGTCGCCGTTGAGGGCTGGGGGCTTGGATACAACAAGGCGCTTCTTGCCAAAGCCGGTATTGATCCCAAAACTCTGATAAATATCACAGCCATTAAGGCCGCGTTTGAAAAAATCGATTCAATGAAGGCGCAGCTCGGTATTGACGCTGTTGTTTCAATGGTTGCCGGTCCCGGTATGACCTGGGTAACAGGACTTCACGGCTTTAACGCATACCTCGCCCTGGGGCTTCCGTATAATGATTCGACCAAATACATCGACATGCTTCTTAACGGACAGGTTGATACTCCCCGTCTTACCAAATATGCCGAATACTACAATCTGTTATTTAAATACTCTATTAAAAACACCCTGCTCACAGGCGGCTACGACCAGCAGCTCGGCGATTACGCTATCGGAAAAACAGTGTTTATACATCAAGGTAACTGGACAGATCCCACTTTTAAAGATTTAGGCATCACTTTTGAAATGGGCTATGTTCCGCACGCATTCCTTGACCAGGATACCGACGGCATTTTTGTGGGCGCTCCCTCATGGTACCTTGTGAACCCCAAATCAAAGAATGTGGCTGACGCCAAAAAATTCCTTATTGCAATGTCAAGCACTTCTGAAGGACAGGACTATATGGTCAACAAGGCCGGAATGGTTCCCGCGTTTAAGTCCTGCAAACTGCAGCCCGCCGGGCAGCTTTCCAAGGCTGTTCAGGAATGGGCAAATCAGGGCAAGATTTACGCATGGCAGCAAAATGAAATGCCCGACGGCTTTGGCATGAATACTTTAGGCCCGATTTTCCATCAAATGGCATCGGGACAAATTGATCCGCAGGGTTTTGTAAAATTGGCTACAGAAGCTGTTAAAACAATAAAGAAGTAGAACTCTTTTTATAGCGGCAGGTATCAGGAAACTCTTTTCGGATTCCTGCCGTATATTATTTTTATACGGAGGCAGTATAATGCGCAAGGCAAGATCCAGAGACATGAGCACTCGAAACAGTCTCTTGTTTTTTTTGTTTTTGTTACCTGCCGTTTTCGCTTTCTGCATGGTCATTGTCATCCCCTTTATCATGGGGATTTACTATTCTTTCACAGACTGGAACGCGATTACAGGCTCGGAAGTAAAATGGGTAGGGTTTACAAATTACCTGGCGATAAAATCAGATATTACATTCCTTCATTCATTTATAGTTACGGTAGCTTACGCCGTTATGAATATTATTGTGGTTAATGTTTGCTCTTTTTTTATGGCTCTTTTGGTAACGGCCAAATTAAGATATAAGGGGATTTACCGGGCGGGATTTTTCCTTCCCAATCTGATTGGCGGACTTATTTTAGGTTATATCTGGCAGTTTATATTCAACAATGCTATCCCGGCTTTTGGCGAGGGTATTGGCATTACATGGCTTAAGAACCACCTGTTCCTTACCGACCAGTATACGGCGTTATTGGCGATTGTAATTGTCGGCACATGGCAATACGCCGGTTACATTATGATGATATATGTGGCGTCGATTCAGGGCATTCCCGATTCGCTTCTGGAAGCCGCGCAAATTGACGGCGCAAATTATTTTCATAAACTAAGGGCTATAATATTTCCGCTTGTCGCTCCGGCGTTTACAGTTTCAATGTTCCTGACGCTTATCAATTCTTTTAAACAATTTGACGTAAACTATTCTCTTACAGCGGGAGGACCTTCCGGTATGTTTATGGGTAAGGCGCTTATGACAAACGAATTTCTTGCCCTTAACATTTATAATACGGCGTTTTCCTACCGTCAGCTTGCCCAGGGGCAGGCAAAGGCGATTATTTTCTTCATTGTAATTGCGGCTATTTCAATGATTCAGGTGCGCGCCAATAAAAAGAGGGAGATAGAGATGTGAGAAAGATAAATATTGCCCTATTGCTTGAAATTATCGCGATTTTAATATTTTTTATTTATATGCTGCCGTTTGCGCTGGTAATTGTTAATTCTTCAAAGCCGTCCCTAAAAATTATTATGGACCCGCTGGCTCTCCCCAGTACGCCGTCTCAGCTTATTACCAATATTAAATTGGTTCTTGAAAGTTCCAACGTCCGTTATGCGTCATCGTTTCTTTCTACGCTGATAATAACGGTTGTTTCAGTCGCGCTCCTTGTGTTGATTTCCTCAATGGCGGCGTGGGTGCTTGTGCGCACAAAAACAAAGTTATCAGGCGCGGTTTTCATGGTGTTTGTCGCGGCAATGGTAATTCCGTTTCAAGTTGTAATGTTTCCGCTGATAAGCTGGTTTCATTTTATCGAAGTAAAACTCGGTCTTTTTGAAACAAATTTCCAGTTGCTTCAAAATTATCCTGGAATTATTTTTGCGTACCTCGGCTTTGGCTCGTCGCTTTCCATATTCCTCTTCCACGGATTTATCAAATCCGTTCCGCTTGAGCTTGAAGAAGCAGCCACTATTGACGGCTGTACAAAACCGGAAACATTTTTCAAGATTGTTTTTCCGATACTCACGCCAATCACCGTTACGGTAATTATATTAAACGGTATATGGATTTGGAACGATTATCTTCTGCCCTTGCTGATACTGGGTTCCGGTAATGAGGTGCAGACGCTGCCGTTAGCCGTGGCAAATTTTGTCGGCTCATTTGTCAAGAAATGGGATTTAATTCTTACCGCGACATTAATGACGATGCTTCCAATCGTTATCGTTTTCCTGATACTGCAAAAATATATCATCAAAGGAATGGTGGACGGTTCGGTTAAAGGATAGCCCGCTAATGAAAACGCAGTGGTGGAAGAGGGCGATTGTATACCAAATTTACCCGCGCAGTTTCTGTGACTCCAACGGAGACGGCATTGGCGACATAAACGGCATCACGTCAAAGCTCGGCTACATTAAAGAGTTGGGCGTTGACGTGATTTGGCTCTCCCCAGTCTACAAAAGCCCCATGTTCGACAACGGCTACGACATAAGCGATTACACGGATATTAATCCCGAATTCGGAACGATGGCTGATTTTGACAGAATGTTAAAAGAAGCGCATAATCTTAGTTTAAAAATAGTGATGGATTTGGTCGTCAACCATTCATCAGATCAACACCCGTGGTTCATCGAAAGCCGAAGCAGTAAGAAAAATCCCAAACGCGATTATTACATTTGGCGGGACGGCAAAAACGGCGGCCCCCCGAATAACTGGCTGGCATGGTTCGGCGGCCCGGCATGGTCAAAAGATGAAACAACCGGGCAATACTTTCTCCACATCTTTTCACCTTACCAGCCCGATTTGAATTGGGAAAATCCCGCTTTGCGCTCCGCAATTTACGACATGATGAAGTGGTGGCTTGATAAGGGAATAGACGGCTTTCGCATGGACGCAATCAGCCTTATTTCCAAACCGCAGAATTATCCCGACGGCGACGCGAAAAAACTTATCTTCAACGGCCCGCGCATACATGAATTTATGCGGGAAGTGCGGCGCGAAGTATTGTCCAAATACGATCTTATGACCGTTGGCGAGACAGGCGGAGTAACAGCAAACGATGCGGTACAGTACGCCAATGCCGACGGCAGCGAACTTGACATGGTGTTTCAATTTGAGCAAGTGGAATTGGACGGCGGAGAATCATTTAAGTGGAATGACCGCAAAATCAACCTTGTCGAATTAAAGGAAGTATTTTCCCGCTGGCAGACCGTGTTGTTTAACCGCGCATGGAACAGCCTGTACTGGTGCAACCACGACCAGCCCCGCATTGTTACGCGCCTTGGGGATGAAGGAGAGTACCGCGAAAAATCGGCAAAAATGCTGGCGACATGCCTTCACTTTTTGCAGGGTACCCCATACATCTATCAAGGTGAAGAACTCGGCATGACCAACACTCCATTTGCCGATATTGGCGACTACCGCGACCTTGAAAGCATCAACGCGTACAACGAACTTGTGGTGCGGGAAAAGCGCATCGCTAAAGAGGATATGCTTCGCTATATGCGCCTGAGAAGCCGCGACACATCCCGCACTCCCATGCACTGGAATGCAGACCCAAACGCAGGATTTTCAACGGGAACGCCGTGGATAATGGTAAATCCCAATTACAGGGAAATCAACGCCGAAGAGCAAACACGGCGTAAAGATTCTGTTTTTGCGTATTACCAAACCCTTATTCAATTGCGAAAAAAACTCGATATTATCACCTTTGGCAATTATGAGTTATTGTTACCCGATGACCCGGATTTGTATGCGTATATCCGCAGTTACAAAAATGAAGAATTGCTAGCGGTCTGTAATTTCTCTAATAAGGAAAGGACATTCACCCCGCCGCAGCGGTTTATCGGCGCAAAACTGCTTTTGTCTAATGAGGAAACGGGTGATTGCAAAGATACTGTGGTTTTGGGGGCTTTTAGCGCTGCGGTTTATTATATTTAAATAAAGTTTGAGTGTCATATAACGCTATATCAGTATATATGGGTGTGAGGTCTGCATTTTGCTTGACCGAAATTGAAAAAAAATTAAATTTTTATTGTTATATATCGTTGTTTTTTTACAAAAATCCAGTACAATTTAATCAAGGAGAGACTTATGCCGCAAGCACAAATTATGACCCTTGACGAAAAACTTGATATTTCAAACAAAGCATTAACATTATGGGAGGCTGGAGATAATGAAGGGTGTAGAAACCTAATGAAAAAACTACCCATACCTCCTTATTTAGCAAAGGTACTCAAAGATAAAATGGGAGTTGAAATAATTAAAATAGGCGGTTGGGATTTATCGGAAGCAGAGGCTGCATTTGGACCGAATTGGCTTAATACATAATATATATGATGCGGCATTAGCTATTGACTTTGGACGAAAAGGCTTCGCTTCTAGGGGAAAAGAACAGGAAGGACGAATTTCTTATGAAAAAGGCATAGCTAAAGCCATGTCCGCTTTTCAAGAAGCTCAATCCTCCGCCGACCCACAAATCATTATTTTAGCTGAGTATACTTTCTTAGCACAGGAACTTGAATTCTGCGAAAAAACCGACAAATACTCTTTAAGCAGCCTCAGTAAAGCCACACAAAGTTTCGATGATGCTTTTCTTGCCCTTAAAGCCGTTGAAGACCCAGGTTACAAAATTGCAGAACAAACCTACCCACATGATAAAGACTACCGAGTAAAAGGTTTCCCAAAGGACGCTTATCATATCGCCTGTGGTTCGCACAAAACAAGGCTGAAAAACATACTCCGTACCCCAGGATTAGACCCTATCGAAAAAGCACTTCTTAAAATGCGTTTTGAAAACCTTTCCGCAGGGCAGGGAGGATATGTGGAGAAACAGAGAAATGTTTTTGAGAAATAGTGGCTGACGCTACTGCGTCCCCCTAAATTTTCTTTTTCAAATCCCTATAAAAATTTTCGTGCGAGCCAAAAGCAAGTAACGTAAGCGTATCATTTTCTTCATCATACTCATAAGCAAGCAGTGCAAGTTGGTTCACCATGTGAAATTTGTAAACTCTAACGCCGTTTAAATCTCCCTTTTTCAATTCGCCAATATTTATATCTTTGGCTACTGCGCGTACAGCATCGTCCAGAGCTTTTTTTTCATTCTTACGAAGCCGCTTGAGTGTTTTTAAAAAAGAGGGATAATGCTCTATTTCCAATTTCTACCCGAAAATATATGGTATAGGTTTTTCTGTCTTCATTTCCTCACGCGCCTCAAGCACTTTTTTTATGAACTCATAAGGAAGGTCGGGATTTTCCTCGGCGATTTTTCCGATTTTTGCCCAATGCTCTATCTGTTTAGGTACGGAACGGGAATTCACAGGCGCATATTTCCCTGCTGTGCGTACAATTTCTTCTGAAAGCCTAACGGCAGTACTGTTCATAACTAACTCCAGTTTGTTGCATTATGCAATATTTTGCAACGGAAGTCAAGGGGTACGTAAGAACCAGCTGTTGACTTTCTCACATACTTGACAAATTTTTGTATAATTACTACAATATTATAGATAAATAAAGTGTAACTAATTTATGTAGTAAACTTGGAACATTCCCACAAGCATAAAAGCCTGCGGTATGGATGGAAAGAATTCATGGAAAAAGGAGTTGATTCTGTATGAAAAATGAATTCGGAAAGAAATTTGAAACGGTTTGTGACATTTTGGATCGTCACCAACGCAATTCAAGCAACCTGATCGCTATTTTACAGGAGATTCAGGAAGCGTATTCCTATCTGCCGGAGGACATAATGACCTATGTCGCAACGGCTCTGGAAGTCTCGCCGGGCATTGTCTTTGGCGTTGCGACTTTTTATTCACATTTCACCC
>Ga0268262_10001067_pt1 | contig 34913 bp, 30 predicted proteins | sample TergutNc150P3_FD_190354 | JGI IMG/M metagenome (GOLD analysis project Ga0268262, IMG submission 190354) | Nasutitermes corniger P3 segment gut microbial community from laboratory colony in Florida, USA - Nc150 P3 (SPAdes) (version 2) | ecosystem: Host-associated > Arthropoda: Insects >...
AGAAGGGGGAATACCATTATGGGAGGGACGTAGAAAAGCACGAGGCCAAGATGCGCCAGTACAAGAAGTTTCTTGAAAAAAGAAAAAATCTTGTAAAAACAGCTTGACTTTTATCATAGACGCAGAGACGCAAAGGCGCAGAGAACGTTGTGTTATTACCAAATTTTTCGTTTTCTTCATGCTTTTTCTTATTTTTATAACAAAAAAAATATGAAAGAGGAATCTGACTTTCTCATTACATATGGCCCTCTGCGTACTCCGCGCCTCTGCGTGAGGATTTTTCTTATGTTTTTTAAAGTATTCCTTTAAACTTTAGATTGCTGTGGCTATAGCCATTGAACTTGCTTTTTGCCTGTTTTTGTGTTATCTTTGTTTCATGTTCGATGAAAAATTTGACCGGATAACCCAAAACCCTGCCGTTATGGGGGGCAAGCCCTGTATTCGCGGTATGCGGGTAACTGTCGGCATGATCGTTGGTCAGATTGGCGAAGGGGTCAGCAGTGAGGAGCTTCTCTCTGATTATCCCTACCTTGAAAAAGAAGATATTATGCAGGCGCTTCGTTATGCCGCCGCTCTTTCCCAATGGCATGAGGTTTCCCTCGCTGAAGCATGAAAATCCTTGTTGAAATGTGTTTTTCGCCATAATCACCCGAATTCCATGTTTCTTCACCGACCCTTAGCCGTATTTTTCCGGCTTGCCGCCGTATTTTCAAGGACAAAGCCCGACAAACTCCCAGCCGCCGCTTGCCGGCCAGGACTTAAGGAGTATGCCAGGGAGGATTAATAGAAACTGGTTCAATACTATCTATAGCCTTCCCAATATAATATCCGGTAGTTTCCCTATTTTTGTCCTGACCCGCTTCATCACTCCAATCGGCATTTTTATGAAGATCAGCCACTTCAATAACGTTACCGATAGGGTTTTTAAGCTGGGCGAATAAATTTTCTATAAACCATCGGTATTTGGAAGGCAATTCGCCAAATTTATGCTCATCGGTGCCAAATGTCGCGCAAACAGACCAGACTGTTTCCAGTACATCCGGAAAGACTAGATTAGTATCTGTTTTATATAAAACAGGCTCTTTGGTCATGGCGCAATTAACGTGAATTTCAAAACCTCTCTTGAGAGATGATTCAAAGGTATTGTTTAAAAAGGTAATGGTATCGCCGTAAGTAAGGCTAAAAAGAAAGGGAATATACGCCACCTTGCCGGTACTTTTAAAAATATTTTCGGTAAAGTCGGTATTGTTGCCCCAGAAACATTGCGCATTACTCCCATTACTCGTGTTGCTAACATCAACTTTAGTATGATCAATCAATATACGGGTATCCGCATTTCTCCCCGCCGTGTACGGGTCAACACATATACCTGTTATTCCTGTATTTGGACCAGAAGAAGCCGAAAATTCTATAGTGCAATTAAGAATAGATACCTTTTTTACAGCGGGATCAGTATTAAGATAGCTCCTGTATCCTGTATAATCCGTTACTTTATCATAGGCAGAACCCCAAAAATACCGATCGGAAATCAGGACCGCGCATGGCTCATGCTCATCAGAAGAATCCGGATCATAATACAAGGCGGCATTTTTTCTATCAGTTATTTTTATATTCAGTCCGTCCAATTCAACATTGGAACGCGTGATATAAAAGCCCTTGTCCAAAACTAAGCCGCTTTTGGATTTGATCGTCAACTTTCCGGTTCCCGGAAAGTCATCTACGTTGATAAACAGCGGATAAGCCAGATTATCGGCAAAAATAACCGTATAAGCCATGCCCCAAGAATTTGTATTTAAAAGGGTTTCTATCGCCTTTTTTAAGTTGTGTAGAGGTACCAACCCGTCGCCATTTCCAACGAATATTTCACTGCTCGCGACTACTTTAACTTCCTTTGCATTGCTGGTTATAACGCCGCCGGTGGCGTTGCCGACCTTGACGCAATAATTGAAAGTACCCACCGAAGACGTGGGCACGGCGTAGAAGTTATCCCTGGCGTTCTTAATTGGCGTCCAGGTAGTAGCGCTATTCTGAGGGCTTCTATACCATTGATAATATGGAGTCTCGAGGCCGTTATTGTTTTTCACCAAAACCGTAAGGATGGCTGGTTTTTCGCCCACATTCAATGTAATCGATTTATCATCAAGGGGCATATCAAATACTGGTTTTTTTTCCGTACCGCTACCATCATCCCTATAACCCATAACAATCGTCCCTTCGTACGTGAGTATTCCTCTGAGAAAAGTCAGACTATTTTTGGTAATGTCCAGATACGCTTCAAACCGATTATCTCCGACATCCGGTATGAACATAACCGTTTGGGTGGGGACTTCTCCGCGTATATCAATTCTGCCTTTGGAGACCACATTACTTTCATTATCATGCCATATTACATAACCGTCGTCCCTCATGGGTCTCCCAATACCTTTTTTTACAGTGAATATAGTTTGAACCGTTTTGCCTTCTTCTGCCTTCCCAACGATAATGTATCGTTCTTCATCGCCAGTGGTGGTTTCATCATTATTCCCCGGCTCGATTAAATCGCACCCGGAAAAGACCAGTCCGGCTGCCAACAATACAACAGCAACGAATAAATATCGTCTTTTCATAAAGGTCTTCTTCATGCGTCTATCCCTCTAAGTACATCATAGTATAAAATTGCATCTCTGTAAAATGCTTGTATCCGTCAATTCAAGCGATGAAAGTATTTCAGGGAGTCAAATGCCCGGTATAACGGCATTACTTTTATAATTATCGTCGCGTTTCTGTAACGCATTCACAATTTCTTGACGGGGCGTAACAACTTTTACATTGGTTTGCTGTAAAGACCCCCATACGCTTGCTCCATGTTTATGCGAAGCGTGAGATACTATTTTTTGGAACAAATCCATTTGCCTTGGCGTACGGGTTTTTGCAATAGTTGCTATCAACGCCGTATCGCTCCCGAGCTTTTCACCCCTCGCTGTCAATGCGTTTATATCTATTTGTGGTGTTTCATCTGCTAACTCAACAGCGATTTCCGCAAAAACATTGAATTCAGCCTTAAAAACAAAACATTTTATTCCGTTTATTTTTTTTGTTGATAGAAAACGAAGAGGATCACGGGAATGTCCTTGAATTTCAAGTCCTTCTATGGATTCACCCGGCTTGTGGGCTGGCATGATCGAACCTCGTCAAGATAATATCTTAGTACTTTTTCGGCATCGTCAACAGAACAGTTCAATATCTCTGAAATGTCCCCGGAATCAAAGGGCAGATCTGTAAAACTAAACAGCACTTTGACTTCTTCTTTTAGTTTCTCAAGCGGGATTTTTTCAATTTCGGATAAATACTTTGGCTCTTCTTTATCAAAAAATTCTTCCGATATATTTCCACATTCAAGATCCAATTGCATTAGGAGATGATTGCGTATTCTTAGCAGATTACTGATTGTTTTATTAAAAACAGGAGTAATTCTTTCTCTGAAAGCGTTAAAGTAAAAGTTTTCAAGAACATCTTGGGGAACTAATGTTTTTGAGTCGGATGCCTCCTCAATCAAGGTTCCTATTTCCTGGCTTACTGAACCATCGTGAATAACAAAAGGAACCTTCATTTTTTCTGCCATAATAACCTCGCAATAATGAATATAGCTCTCTGCTACGGAAAATTCAATATAGCGTAAGACGGCACAACAGAATACCAGTTTTTTCCAGTTCCATCATCAATGCTACAACACGCTCTTTAACATCTCCAGCCCCTGTTCAATTTCGCCGTCGCTGACGGTGTAAGGCGGAAGGAAACGCAGGGTTTGCTTGCCCGCGCCAAGAAGCAGAAGCCCCGCCTCGGCGGTTTTAGCCCTGGAAATTAACGCTTCCAAAATCGGCCAGGATTCTACGGTAATATCTACGCCGAGCATAAGGCCTTTGCCCCGGATGGCGTTTATTTTGGGATGGTTCCAGGAAGCGATGGTATCCAGAAACTTCTGTCCCTTTCGCGCGATTTCTTTCATAAAGCCGGGTTTTGTCACGGTTTCCAAAACCACCAAACCCGCTGCGGCGGCAATGGGGTTTCCGCCAAAAGTCGAGCCGTGATCCCCTGTCTGAAGCACTTCCGCCGCCTTTTCGCCCGCCAGAAACGCGCCGGAAGGTATCCCGCCTGAAAGGCATTTGGCAAGGGTGACCACATCGGGCTTTACCCCGTAGCCTTCGCAGGCAAGGAAATTGCCGGTTCTGCCAACGCCCGTCTGCACCTCGTCAAACATGAGGAGTATGTCCCTCTCGGCGCAGAGCTTAACGGCGGCGGCTATGTATTCCGGCGTCTGCGGCCAGATGCCGCTTTCGCCCTGAATCGCTTCAAGCAGAAAGCCTGCGGTCGTTTTGGGATTGAGGGCTTTTTCCAGCGCGTCGATGTCGCCGCCCGGCACGTACACAAAGCCTTCGGTAAAGGGGCCGAAATTCTTGTGAAAGTCATCCTGACCTGTGGCGGAAAGGGTGGTTATCGTCCTGCCGTGGAAACTGCCCCGCAATGTTACGATTGTATGCCTGCCTTCGCCGTACTTTACCAACGAATATTTTCTGGCCACCTTACAGGCCCCTTCGTTGGCTTCGGCCCCCGAATTGGCGAGGAAGACCTTTTTCATCCCCGCGCCCGCGCAGGCGGCGACGAGTTTTTCGGCAAAGGCCGCGGTTGTATCGCTTAGAAAATAGTTGCAGGTGTGGTTGAGCTTTGCGGCCTGATCGGAAATCGCCTTGACCAACGGCGGATATGCGTGGCCCAGGCAATTTACCGCGATGCCGGAACAGAAGTCCAGGTATTTATTTCCGTTAACATCCGTAAGCCAGGCCCCCTCCCCTTTCGCGAAGGTCACGGGCAGCCTGTGGTATGTATTCATAAAAGCGTCATTCATAAACAATTCCTTATAATTCAATAATCATTCAATCATCGTGCCCATGCCTTCGTCGGTAAAAAGCTCGACTAACAGGGCATGGGGTATGCGGCCGTCAATAACGTAAGTCCTTTTGACGCCTCCGTCCATTGCAAGCAGGCAGCAGTCAATCTTTGGGATCATGCCCTTGCTGAAAATGCCGTCTTTTTTAAGGGTTTCCAGCTCCGAGCGGTTTATCTGCCTGATTAATGAGGCCGGATCCTGGACATTGCGGAGTATGCCCTGCACATCCGTCATGAGCATGAGTTTTTCCGCCTTGATGGCCCCGGCGATTTTCGCGGCGGCAATGTCCGCGTTTATGTTGAGCGAGCGGCCCTCGTCCTCGCCGATGCCGTAAGCGACGGAAGAAACCACCGGAATAATCCCGTCGTCCAGCGCGGAGTTGAGGATCGTGGCGTCCACGGTTTCCACATCGCCGACAAGGCCGAGGTCTTCGCCGCTTTTCCGGCGGGCCTGAAGCAGCGCGCCGTCTATGCCGCAGAGGCCCACGGCTCTGCCGCCTGCGTGCTGGATAAGTGAGCAGATGTCCTTGTTCAGCTTGCCGCAGAGAACCATCTGAACGATTTCCATGGTATCCTCGTCGGTGTAGCGAAGGCCGTTGATGAAGCGGCTTTCTTTTCCGGTTTTTTTAAGCATGGCGTCAATCTCCGGCCCGCCGCCGTGAACCAGCACGGTCCGGATCCCCACGCAGGCCATAAGGATAACGTCCTGAATTACCGCGGCTTTAAGCTCCTCGTTGATCATCGCGTTGCCGCCGTATTTAACCACTATGGTTTTTCCCCGAAATTGCTGGATATACGGCAAAGCGTGAATAAGAATCTCGGCAATTTCCGCGTTTTGATACTTCTGTTCTTTTCCGTTCATGTTGAATCTCCTTAAGATCGATAGTCTCCGTTTATCTTGACATAGTCGTAAGTCAAGTCGCAGCCCCAGGCGGTGGCGCTGCCGCTTCCTTTTCCGGCTTTTATGCGTATTTCAATCTCCTCACGCATGAGTATCCTTTTGGCGTCTTCTTCGGAGAACTCAAGCGAAGCGCCGCCGCGGCATACGGCGACTTCCTCGCCTCCGCTTGCAAAGCTCACGTCAACTTCGTCCGGATTAAAGTCCGCACCGGAGTACCCCATGGCGCAAAGGACGCGCCCCCAGTTGGCGTCCGCGCCGAAGCAGGCGGCCTTTAGCAGACTGGAAGAAATCACGGACTTGGCGAGGGTTTCGGCGGTGTCTTCATCCTTCGCCCCCTGAAGGGTGACTGTCACCAGTTTTGTGGCGCCTTCACCGTCCCTTGCCATCTGGCGGGCAAGATCGACGCAGAAGGCTTCCAGCGCCCGGGAAAAAATTTCATAGCCGGGCGTTCCGGCTTTTATCCGGGAATTTCCCGCTTCGCCGTTTGCCATAATGATCACCATGTCGTTGGTTGAAGTATCGCCGTCCACCGAGACACGGTTAATGGAACGGCGCACCGCGTTGCGCAGGCAGGCGTCAAGGGCTTCTTTTGAAATGGCGGCGTCGGTGGTGATAAAGCAGAGCAAGGTTGCCATGTTGGGGTGTATCATTCCCGACCCCTTCAACATTCCGCCGATTTTTACGTTCTTGCCGTCTACTTCAATTTCCACCGCTCCGTCTTTTTTGCGTGTATCCGTAGTCATGATCGCCTCAAGGGCCTTTAAGTGGCCTTCCTCGCTGCTTTTTAGCGAATCGCGAAGGGATGCCATACTTCTTTCAATAGGCTCTATCGGCAGAGGCACCCCGATAACGCCGGTGGAAGCCACCGCTACTTCTTTGGGGCTTATGCCGAAAAGGCCGGAAGCGAGGCTCGCCATTTTACGGGCCGCGGCAAGGCCGCTTTCGCCGGTACAAGCGTTGGCGTTCCCCGAATTGGCAATCACCGCGCGCAGGACGCCTCCTGAGAGGTGTTCCCGGCTTACCAAAACGCAGGCGGATTTAACTTTATTGGTTGTAAACATCGCGGCGGCTGTACATGGTTTTTCTGAATACAACAAAGCCAAATCCAGCTTTTTTGATTTAGTTCTGATGCCGCAGTGAACGCCGCCTGCGGCAAACCCTTTTGGAGCGCAAACTCCTCCGTTTATTTTTTTCGCATTATCCATAAGAACTCCTTTGGACTGTCCAGGAAGAATTTTTTTACTTTTCAGACAACCCCCTAACGTCTAGTAGTAAGTAAAGTCTAATTCTTTACGTTTCTCCTATCATAAGACTTCTTAATTTTTTTCCCCAAGAATTTCCTCACGCAGAGCTCGCGTCGAACCTTCGGTTCGCGATCGCAGAGAACTATGTGTTATTACCAATTTTGCGTTCCCCATATGCTTTTTCTTATTTTCATAATGAGAATAAGCAGGAAAGAAGAATTTGGCTTTCTCATTACTCATGGCTCTCTGCGTCCTTTGCGCCTCTGCGTGAAAAAATTTAAGTAAAGCTTTAGTCTTTCCATAGTACTAGTCTAGAAAAGGGCCGGCACCGCATCAAGCCCTTCGGTTTCGTCAAAGCCCATTATCAGGTTCATGTTTTGAACTGCCTGTCCCGCCGCGCCCTTTACCATGTTGTCGATGGCGGTAATAACGATGAGCGTACTTCCCTCCTGATCCATATTGATAGAAATATCGCAATAGTTTGACTGCCTGACGCGTCCGGTAGAAGCCATAACCCCCTGGGGAAGAACGCGCACAAAGGGCTCTTCTTTGTAATATTCCGCGTAAAGCTCCCTAACTTCGTTTGTTTTTCCTTCTGTTTCTTTTGAAGGCGGCCTTGCGGCGGCAAACAAGCCGGACTGCGACGGTGCCTGCCATTCCCTTTTCAGGGGAATGTAAATGGTGCTGAGTATGCCCCTGTTCAACGGCGCCAGGTGAGGCGTGAAAATGAGCCTGGGCGCTTTAGAACCAAAAATGGCGGACATTTTCTGCATATTCCTGCTTATCTCCGGAACATGCCGGTGCGCGCCTACTTTATAAGGGGAAATCGAGTCTGAACACTCGGGAAAGTGGAAAGAGCGCTGAGGTTCCCTGCCGCCGCCTGTTATCCCCGAGGCGGAATCCACGATAATTGTTTCGCCTGAAGCAAGTCCCATTGTCAACGCGGGAAGCATCCCTAGGGACGCCCCCGTAGGGTAGCAGCCCGGATTGCCAATGATGACCGGCCCGGCGGCGGAAAAAGTTCTGATCTGTTCCCTGTTCAGTTCCGGAAGGCCGTAAACCGAATGCTGCCTCAGTTCAGGGTGTACATAGTTTTTGCCGTACCACGCCTTAAAAGTTTCTTCATCCTCGTCAAAGCGGAAGTCCGCGGAAAGGTCAATAAAAGACACTTTCTTTTCAAGGCAGGCCTTCGCGAAATCTTCTCCTACTCCGTGGGGCAGGGCCGCAAAAACCACGTCCGATGCCTTTACAACTTCTTCGGGCTTGACCAGGGGGCAGGAAATCTTCCCCAAAAAATTGGGATAAACATTCTCTATCTGACCGCCTTCCAGGCTTACAGATCCCAGGGATAGGGCGTCTACCTTCTTATGTCCATTCAAAAGTCTTACCAATTCGGCTCCGGCATAGCCCGCCGCGCCAATTATACCAGCAATCATTTATTTGCCTCCGGTTTCATTTTGCATAAATATTAATTAATGTCAAGTAAAAAGCGAATTTTTTGTAAAATAATGGCATATTTTTGTATATTTATGCAAAAAGATCACAGAACAAAACCAGCCCACAGGCGGGCGGAGACAGAGCAGGGCACTCCGTTTGCTCCAATTCTTTGCTTAACGCCTTCGCGCGCAAGCCTGCGACTTGCTGGACGCGAAGGCGGGGGTTTGTCCAACCCCCATTACTCGCATGTCGCAAAAAGTCATGCCCTGTCCTGTCTCCGCCCGCCTATAAGCGGTTTTATTCCGTTTATATTACGAAAGCATAGCAAATTGGTAAGGTGAGAAGCAGACCTTCATTCTCCTACAATGTATAAACCAAATTTGCCATGTTTTTTTCATGTCTTTAACTAACCAAACACAAGAAGGTGTGGGTGAAGTCACAGCCAAAACCTGTGGAATTCCCCGGTTTGAAAGACAAGGGAGAAAATGCTCGTCCTAAAGTGGAAAAGCAGCCTGACCACTTAGCCTTGTTTTAATTTGTTTTGTTATTGTGCAAAATACTAAGTGGTCAGGGGGCTTTCAAGCCGGACTCTACACGTGTTTTGGCTGGGGCTCTCACCCATACCTTCAATGGGTTTTATTTTGGTTATTGTGTGTGATAAACATCATGATTAATTGAGTTTTTATATATTGCCTTTTAGTCCTCTGCGTGGTATAGAAATTCAATGAAATTTAACCATATTGCCGTTGCAGTTCTGATGGTACTGGCGGTTTCCTGTGTTTCCACAGGGCCTGTAGAAATACCCAATGATCTTACGTCGGCGGAGTTGATCCAGCGCGGACAGGAAGCTTCCGATAAATACCGGTATAACGTTTCCATTCAATACTATGAAGCCATCCTTGAACGGTTCCCCTACGATATCGACAGCGTAATAGCGGCGGAATACGAAATTGCGTTTATTCATTACAAACAAAAAAATTACAGGGACGCAAAAATCGAATTTAACCAGCTCCTGGATCGTTACAATATACCCGACCAGGAGCTGCTGCCCGCTCAATTCAAAGTACTAGCCATTAAAATTCTGAAAAATATAGAAGAGATGGAAGCAGCCCAGACAAGAAAATAAACTTATTGCCTACTGGGGCAAAAGAATGGCGTTTAGCTTAAGGCCTTTTTCGGCAATTTTTTGTAACGCCATTTCCTGCGAAATTTCTCCCCGCTGAGCGGGATGAGGGGGCGCGTCCCCCACAAGGATAAGCAGCCTGCTTTCCGCGGCCCAGGGGAATTTGTCGGCCCCATCGTACAGGGCTTCGTAAACGGCCTCGGGAACGTCCCCGCCTCCCCATGCTACGATCGCGTTTAGGTACCGCTGAAAATAGCTGAAATCCCTTGTAAAGGGGATAATTTTGGTTATATAAGCGTCGGGCGGATAATCCCTGTAGAGTACCATGCCTATACGCCAATCGGCAGCGCCGTTTAAGGTCTTTCTCATCATGGGGATCAACATTCTGCGGACGCTGTCTATGTACTTGCCCATGCTGCCTGTTGTGTCCATACAGATGACTATGTCAATACTATTGTCTTCTTCTCTCTTTAACAGGCTTTCAATTATGTCGATTAAATTTTGCGGATCGGAAGCGTAGATAAAATCCCCGTTCGCTTTTCTGGCAATTTCAACGAAAGCATCCTCTATTTCTACTTCTTCCATCGGCTGTTCCCCGCTGTCCTCAACCGGTCTTTGAACGCCCTGAAGCACAAAAGGATTGTCGGCAAACCTGCCCCTGTAGTCAGCGTAGGGGAGACTGAACGTTCGAACGTTGATATAAGTCCCGTTGGTCATCAGGACTTCACCGTGACGGCCGCCTTCGTATCCGTAATACACTACCCAGGGAACAAAAATGTGGAACGCCTCTCCCAGCTCATTATGATATTCGGTTGCGGATGTTATTAGCGAAAATATTCTGCTTTCACGCGGGATTGGGATGCCGTTTAAGAGCCGGATCTCGTTGCCGTTAACGGGATTCCATTCAGGCGCGCGGTAAGCGAAATTGTCCGCCATCATGGCTGGATCGCGGGTTGATTCGGTGAGCAGCACCGACGAGACACCGCCTTTTTTTTTGATGAAAAGATGAAAACCGTTATCGGCCCGCTGTTCAAAGCGAAAGTCCTCGGGGGAAAGAGACAGATCCTGCCCCGAAAGCCGGAGAACCGCCAGAAAGAAGAGACTGCAAAAGAAAAAACCGTTTCTTTTCATCACTATTTAATATCGGAAATATCGGTGATTTTTCGGGCTTTTCTTCCAAAAGCCGATGGTATATATTTAAGAAATGAGATCTACAAAAGAACAAACGCTGGATGTCAAGATCAAAGAAACCCTGCAAGCTCTGGGCGTTTCGGCGAAAGTAACAGAAGCTGTGAATATGATCGCCTCGGATGAAGAAATTCAGGCTGTTCAGGAGTATGCCAACAACGTATCCATAGTCCGCCTTGGATATAACGATCACGGGCCGGTTCACATGCGTACCGTTTTACTGAACGCAATCATCATGCTGGGTTTTCTGAGGGAAGCCGGCATAAAAACCAGCCTGGAAACCGAGGGCATCGGAGACTTCGACGACAGCCTTATCGCGGTAATATACGGCGCGATGCTGCACGATTTGGGAATGAGCATGGGCCGGCAGGACCACGAAGTTTTCAGCATACATCTGGCTTTACCCATAATTGAGCGGCAATTGTCGCAGCTTTACAAAGGCAATCTGCAAAAAAAAGTAATGACCCGTTCCCTGGCTCTGGAATGTATTGCCGGCCACATGGGAAACAGGTCTGTCTATTCCATTGAAGCTGGCATCGTACAGGTCGCGGACGGCTGTGACATGACCAAGGGCCGCGCCAGAATTATCATGTCCCTGAGCCAAAACCACAGAGCGGGGAGCATACATCAGTACTCGGCCAATTCAATTGAGAACGTCTGCCTTACAAAAGGCCGGGAAAAACCCATACAGATAGAAGTCCTGATGTCCAGCGAAGTCGGCCTGTTCCAGGTAGAGGAAGTCCTCCTTACCAAAATAGCATCCAGCACCGCCAAGCCTTTTATCGAGCTGTACGCCTATGTAGAGGGAGAAGAGCCCAAGCGGTATTTGTGAGACTTCTAGGGTTGTGCGGCCGTAGGGGGGTACTTCCACCCCTCATTTTCTAACTTATACTGAATCTCCTTCCTATCGGCGTCTAGTACCTTGCCAATTATAGCATTGGCATTAGTTGCCTTTATTACGGAATCTTTATTCAGGATGACAGTGCCGTTGTTAATTAATGTATAACCCGCCGTAATATTAAGTGTCGAACCTGGTTGGGTAGTACTGCCAATTGTCAGTGTGCAGCCGTCGCTCACCGTAAACATATATGGAAGATTAACTTCCTCCCTAACAGGAGTAGTCGGCTTTGGATATTTTTCTATCCCCAATACCATAGCGTCGCCGTAAAGAAACATGTACGGTACGAATTGATTAGTGGGAACGTTATTACCTTTAAGAGTAATTTTGCCGCTGGTTATTACGAAGTCAGCGCCTACCTCGTTTGTAACATCTATACCCTTTGATTTTGCTGTTCCTATCCACGGCCACCACACATCATTTGGGCCATCCTTACCGACAAGATATAGCTCGCCGTCTTTCTCAACTTCTATAGCGCCGGTAACAGTAAGAGTAATTTTATCACCGCTTTTTTCGATGTCAGGAATATACATTTTCCCGCCGCTTTTGACAGTTATTGTTCCGTTGCCTTCAATAGTAGTAGTGGTAGTGCCAACTATAATATTCAATACGCCGCCACTTAAGACAGTTACGCCTCCGCTTACGCTAAGTTTGCCGTCGGCCTTAATATCAAGTATGCCTCCACTTCCAATATTTATGCTTCCTTCCACTACCAGCTTGCCCTGAACATCAAGCGTGCCTTTCTTGTCGCCGCCGTTGATATTAATGGTTTTGCCGACAGGAACCGTTAACTGCCCTTCACCACTTTCGATTATATACGTCTTCCCAGCCTCTATAGTGATATCGCGTGTCGCTCTAACAGGGCCCGTTATTGAAATGTTGCCTTTTTCTACCCAGTCATCGGTATTGATTAAATCGTCATCGGCGCCAAACTGGTCCTTAATTGCGTCATCGCTGGTACCGGTCTTTTTTCTGTAAGTCATTGTCGATACATCGCTGCTTGTCATACCATTTTTGTACGCAATCGCCCTGATTATAATGGGCTTATCACCGGAAAATGTAATTGGAAAGGAATTAGCGGTTCCCTTTGTAACGCCGTCACTGGAACCAGTAATATCACTGGGGGTTGGAATGGGTGGTGTATCGCCATTTGTAGTGTAGGCCCAATAGATTTTGGCGCCATCAGTTGAGTTAATTTTAACTGTGCTTCCATCCGATACATTTTCAGAGTCAGGCGTGAACGAGGGCTTTTCCGCATTATTGGAGTACTTTTGGGTCAGCGTTTCGCTTTGGGCCATATCGCCTTTGGCCGCTATCGCGTTGACTATAAATGGCTTGCCGTCCTCGTATTTTACTTTAATTACAGTTGTTCCTTTTGTGTATACATCGCTGGCCGAATTAGGGAGGGAGTCGCCAATGGTGTACCTTATTACCGCACCGCTTGTATCGCAACTAAGGGTTACTGTATCGTCAGGTTTTGCTTTGTCATTTTGCGCAGCAGAGGAAGAAGCCACGGGCTTCCTGACTTTGGTTTCGCCGGGAACGTAAAAATCATCAATGACACCGGTCATTGTAAAGGCCAAATCCAGTCCGCCGCCATAGGTCCCGGTGAATGTAGTGCCGGAGTCGGGTTTGAAGGTTATTTTTGAATTTGAATTGTCCACCGCAATTTTACCGCTGGAAACCTCTTTGGCGTCCACGCTTATCTCGTAGTTGTCGTCATTCCTGAGCTCCATCGTCACGGCTTTAACGGCCGTTACCGGGGCGGAAACGGTTCTGGTAAACTCTACTACAACGCTCCTTTCTTTCGAGTCTTTTCCTGTTATTTTAAGGGAGATCGTCTGCGGATCATCATCGCCGTCGAGATCAAACAGATCGCATCCCGCAAGCGTCACGGTCAATGCCAACAGCATTGCCAGCAAACCAAAAAAATACCGTTTCTTCATAAAAGCCCCTTCACGCGCTTACCGATTTTTACAATTCAGGCAAACATCCCACAATTCTAATATAACACAATTTCCGGCTATAATCCACACATCCCATAGCACGACAAACGCATGAATGAAATCTAGCCCGATTATGGTAGAATCATCCGCAAGGAGAGGGGATGAGCGACATATTGGAATGGCTTGTAACAGCGAGGGATACAGGGCAACAAGCAAAAGTAAAGCATCTAATGCGGGGCATAACCGCCATCGTGTTTTTCGCGGGGCCTGCAAACGCAAGCGTTACATTATCAGCATGAACTTTAGGCGCTATTCGGATATCCTCATGGCCATTTAACAATGTTTTTTGGACAATGACAATCCCTTTGTAAAAGAAATCCTGCGAACCGGACGGGAAATAACATAAAGCAAACTACATCCCCGCGCAGTAATAGGGCGGAAGATCAAATCTGTAGCCGTGAAACTCCGTGGTTTTTCTTATAATGACTTTTCAACACTTCTTACAAAAGCTGAAAAAATCTTCTTTGAGATTTCTTCCTTGATAGAACACTCAGGATGCCACTGCAATCCCCATAAAAAAGGGCGATCTGGCATATATACGGCTTCTACAAGACCGTCGTCCGATAAAGCCATAACTTCAAGCCCTTTTGCGATCCTGTTTATTCCCTGGTGATGAATACTGTTTGTTTCAAGATGTTCTTTTCCGGCAAGTTTGCATAACGGGCTTTCGGGAATGAGCCGAACATGGTGGACAGGGACATCGTATGGCGGCTCTTGCCTATGTTTTATTGTGCTGGGAAGCTGCGTAGGAATGTCCTGATACAAGTCTCCGCCAAGCATGATATTGAAGACCTGTATGCCGCGGCAAATTCCCAATGCGGGTTTATTTTGATTTATAACGGCTTCACGGAACATATACGCTTCCATTTTATCCCGCATTTCGTTAATTTCTCCGCAATAATCGGCTACTTCCTGTCCATAGTAATTAGGATGCATATCAGGGCCGCCGGGAAATAAAAAGCCGTCAAAAGAACGCGCAAACCGTTTTAGTACGGTTTCTGAGGAAGTCAAATCCAGGATAACCGGTACAGCGCCGGCTTCTTCCAGGGCACGCGTATAGTTAGGCGACATCCGTATATTTTCATCCTTTTGATCCCATTGGGGAAGAATTCCGATCATAGGTTGTTCCATATTTTCATCCTTTATATTTTTCTATATATATGATAATTATTTACTTTAATCAAGCATATAAATTTAACAGTGTACAGGAGGTATTAACATGGAATACCGAAAGATAGGAAAAACAGAAATGCAGGCCAGTATTATAGGTCTTGGCTCGGAAGGAATCTCCGGTGTTTCATCCGCGGAAGTAGATCGCGTCATCGGCTGCGCCATAGACCACGGTGTAAACATCCTGGACTGCTGTATGCCCGGCCTTGAAGTGCAGAAGAATATCAACCAAGCGTTGCGGGGCAAGCGCAAAAAAATGATCATCCAGGGGCATATCGGTTCAAGCGCTACAAGCGGCCAATATGACGTGAGCCGGGACATCGGCACTTGCAGGAAAAACTTCGAGGATCTATTGAAGGGGCTTGGAACTGATTATGTGGATTTCGGTATGTTTTTCTTTGTCGATACCGATAAGGACTTTTCCCTCTGCTTTGAGGACGAACTGTTAAATTATGTGCTTGGCCTGAAAGAAAAGGGCGCAATCCGCGCCATAGGCGCAAGCTGCCACAACAGCGAAATAGCGGGGCGTATTGCCGAAACCGGGATAGTAGACCTTATCATGTTCAGCGTGAACCCTGTTTTTGATATGACCCCGGTTAATTCCGATATTTATGAAATCCTTGATAATACCAAACTTAAAGAGAATTACACCCTCGCCATCGATCCGGAACGCCTGTGCTTTTACCGGATCTGCGAACGGCGGCAGGTTTCCATAACGGTAATGAAAACGCTCCTTGCGGGGAAATTGCTTCTGGCGGAATTTTCACCCCTGGGCAAGGCTATGACAGCGAGCCAGTGCATTCATTACGCCCTTACACGCCCCGCTGTTGCCAGCGTTCTTTTGGGGTGCAAAAGCGAAGCCGAGTTGAAGGACGCTCTTTACTATCTTGAAGCAAGCGATGCTGAACGTGATTATAGTCAGCATATCCGGGATTTTAAGGGAACGTCTCAATTCGGCTGCCTTTACTGTAATCACTGCCAGCCTTGCCCTTCCAATATAGACATTGCGGCAGTAACCCGTTACGCCGATATTGCTGAATTAAACGCCACGAATATACCTCCTACGGTAATGCAGCATTATAAAGCGCTTGAGCGCCACGCTTCTGACTGTGTTTCCTGTAAACAATGCGAGAGCAAATGTCCGTTTGGAATACCGGTAAGCAAGAATATGAAGAAGGCTGTAACACTCTTTGGCGTATAAAGGCGCAATCTGAAATAATTGTTCCGCTAGGAATTAAAGAAAAGGGAATAATTAAAGAGTGATCAAGAATATGATGAAACGTTTCGCGGCCCCCGCTAAGAGGGGCCGCGATTTTTTTTACTTAGCGTCCGCGGAGCGGGGGTTCGATTGCGCAGATAGCGGCGCTCCAAATTCAGCGTATTTTGCCAACTGCGCGAGGGCGACCTTTGGATTGGTAATTACCGAAGGCCCGGAGATACAGCCGCCCTGGCATGACATTACTTCGATAAGATTGGGCGTGCTTTCCGTTTTGGGAAGTTTGCCTGTGTTTATCTTGCCATAATCGGCGAGGAGTTTCATGCCCGCCTTATCAAGGCCGTCAATGACCGCTTCTTTCAGTGTCGAAGGATCCTTGAGCCGCGCCTTAACAGCCTGGGCTACGCCGCCTGATTTGGCGAACAACCTCCCAGAGGAGGTGGGCAGCTTGTTCCCCGGCTTCGGGGCTGCCTGCGCAACGTCGATCTCCTTAGCAACAAACAACGCGCCTAACTCTTCAATGGAAATAACGTAATCCACAAACTCGTCGTCCATGCCTTCCCGCCGTTTGGCAAGGCAGGGGCCGATGAAAACGGTGACACAGTCGGGGTATTCTTTTTTGGCGATTTCCGCGGTGTAGCTCATGGGGGTGCGGGTGCCTGAAATACAGTCGGCAAGTTCCGGTACATGGCGGCGGACGGCCCGCACAAAGGCGGGGCAGCAGGAAGTGGTCATCATCTTTTCGCCTTTTTCCATGCGCTCTAAAAATTCCGCGGTTTCCTTGTCCGCCGTAATATCCGCGCCCAGGGCGACTTCAATCACGTTTGAGAAGCCCGCCGCAAGCAGCGCACCCTCAAGTTTTCCGGGCTCAACCCGGAACTGGGCCGCTATGGCGGGAGCGTACATCGCGACCACGTTCTTTTTGTTCATGATATGCTTGATCACGTCAACAAGCTGGCTCTTGTCCATCATCGCGCCGAAGGGACATTCGCGCATACAGTTGCCGCAATTGATGCATTTGTGATAATCAATGCGCTCCCTGCCGCTTTCGTTTTTGCTGATGGCTCCTACCGGGCAGGCTTCCTCGCAGGGCACCGGGATTTTAATGATCGCGTGGTATGGGCAATTCTGCAGGCACATGCCGCAGCTGACGCATTTTTCGCTGTCGATACGCGCCCTGCCTTCTTTAATCTCAATCGCCTTCCTGCCGCAATTCACAAGGCAGGGCCGGGCAACGCAGGCAAGGCAGGCGTTGGTTACCATATAATGGGAACGCACGCAGGCGTTACACGCCAAATCAAGCACGGTATGTATGGGCCAGGTTGGTTTTTCCCGGTTCAGGGCTTCCTCCGCGTATTGGGCGAGCCGCTTTTCATCGTCATAATCCTCAAGACTGCATCCCAGCCTGGCGATCACCCTATGCCTTAAGATTTCGCGGTCATGGTATATGCAGCAGCGGATCGGGTTGCCGCCTGTGGGGGCAAGTTCCCTGGGTATGTTATGAACGCCTTCGGCCAATTTCCCTTCAAACTGCAGCTTGGCGATACGCACCAGTATTTCCCGTTTAAGCCGGGACGCATTATTGTTGATATTAAGCATTGTGTTCCCTCAGGTATTCTATGATTTTTTGGATGTTGGCCTGTTCCATCACCTCGCCGTTGATTTGTACAAAGGGAGCATGATCGGACTGGGTCTTGCCGTATTCAGAGCCTTTGCAGGTACCGATACAGGGGGAACCTTCAATCTCTGTAACCGCTTTGAGATCATCCGGAAGCTGCTCTTCCAGGAGCAGCAATTCGGAACCGCCCATGACAAAACAGGCGGTACCGGTACAGATGGTCACTTTGTGTTTGTTCATATTGTTTCTCCTTGCCTAAAAATAACGTACTTGTACCTCTTTAAGGTACTTTTCTTTCAGTAAAGACGCGATGCGCTTGATCACGTTGCGTCTGATTTCCAGCTCTACCGGCATGGTAGGATCCTGATGGGCTTCGTTGATCTTGGTGCCTACGATAAACGTGATCCGGTCGCTGTCCAGGAGGAGGTTGATCATGCGGGATGCGGCGTCCTTGCCTCCGGCGTGGGCCTCAATTTCAGTACGGTTCTCCAGCATCGCCTGAACCGCCCCCAGGGTGATGATGCCCTCGGTTACCATGTCCGCCCCTTCCATCTCCGACCAGGGCGGTATGTTTTTGTCGTAGCTTTTCATGTTCACTTTTATCTGCCGGTTAAGCTCGCGGCTGATAATTGCGGCGGTGGTGCCGCCTGAAACTACTTTCTTCCCGTTGAAGGACGAAAAAATATTCGTAATCTCATGATCGCTTTCGGGGTGAACCGGCGGGCCGGTGAGTACCAGCATGTCCCTCGGCTCCCGAAAATAAATAACGCCGCAGGAAATATCGTCCTTCGGCTTGAATAGGTCGATTTGCGAAGCCTTCTGGACTATGCAGTGGGCCAATTCACGGGCGCTGATTTCAGGTTTTTCCCGGACGCTCTCAAGTGCAAACGCGCGGGCTTTGGCGGTTGTCCAGCCGAAGGGGTGGGGTTTGGTTCCCATGCCCGCCTGGCTTACACCGTCGGAGAAGAAAATCAGGCGGTCGCCGCTTTGGGCCTTAAAGTACGAGTAGAGCACGCTGGTGTCTTTTTTCGGCCCGGTGGATTTGTCCTGCCTTTCAAAGGCGGTCGCTTTTTTCGAGGGCTCAAGCACCGATTCCTTTCTGATAAAGGTGTAGGGCGGGTTGTCATACTCCATGATTTTTACCGAAGCGTCAGGGGTGATATCAACCAGCGTGAATGTCGCATAACTGATCCCCCGCTCGCTGCATACAGGCAGGCTGTTCATGATGATTTCAGACGCCCGCTTGATGGGGATGTTACACGAAATGAATTTGGCGGCCATGGTCGCGGTAAGGGTGGCAAGCACCCCGGCCTTTATCCCTGAGCCGAGGCCGTCGGAAAGGGCGGTGATCACACGTCCGTCGCTGGGGTTTTTCTGCGAAAGAAATACGTCCCCCGGCGCGTTCTGGTCATATTTACAAAGCTGGAAATGCTCAACTTCGATGAAGGTGTTTTTGGACAGTGAATTGGTTGAATCGCCTGAAACGCCCCCAGGCAGATGTTCAATGTCGTCAGGCATCTTCTTCTTCTACCGTGTAAGACTCGATAATGGAATTGAGGATAGCCTCTGATTCCGCCGCGTTTTCTCCCAGCAAAAAAGCTATTTGCTGAACAGTTGAAACGTTTTTTTTGATGATTTCCCGCGCCCGCTCAACGGTTGTTTCGATTCGCACCCTTGGCGCGGTGATGTCTTCCACAACCCCAGCCGCGGCGATGCCTTTTTCCACTGCGAAAACCGTCAGGTGGAATATTTTGCTGCCGCTGCGCACGTCGATTTGGGCAAGCTCCGGCCCTGACGGATCAATAATTGTCTGGAAGTACTGCGGGAAGGGCGATATTTTTGTAAGGTCGGCCCCCACCAGTCCCGGCATCATGGTGAACAGCTCTTCAGCCTCATTTCCCATGAGGCGGGCAAACTGCTCGTTGCAGTCGATGATCTTCAGGTCACGGTCAACGATAACAACGCCGGAAGGAATCGCCTTGATAAGGCCGTTGGCGGTTTTGTTGGCAAGCTCCCGCATATGCGAGGCGCACATAGATTTTTCAGCCCGCCCGTCCAGCAGGGCAATGGCGAAATCCCGGCAGGTATCGTAGCCGCAGCTTGCGCAGTTTAGCCGGTCGGCGGGGCTGTACCTTCCCACCTTTAAAAGCGCTTCGGAGATTTCCCTTTCAGTGTGCTTTGATACCGGCAGCGGGGCCAGTGTGTAACCGGCGTCAATATAGGGCGAAAGGGAAAGCGCCGCGGTGTCGAGGGTGCTGTCGGCGGAGCGGGCATAGTCCCACAGGCGGACGTTGCGGGTAACGCCAGGCGTAGCATGGGACATTCCGGGGCCGTTAAGGCAGCCGCCGGGACAGGCCAGCAGTTCCAGAAACAAAGGCGCTTCCAGCGTGGCGGGATCAAATCCGTCCAGCATATCCCCCACCGCGTGAAAGCCCGACGCCGAGAGGGTATTAATATGCGGCCCCTTCTCCGCTTCAGCCGCTTTCTTTATGTAGGCGGAAAAAGCGGTTATCTCCCCGTTTTCAATGGGGAAAAAGGCCCCTTTCGCGCTCCGGCGGGGCTCAAACACGCAGTCCGCCAGGGTGGAAGGAGAAATTGTCCGTGGCGTTATGTGCTCTTTGTTCAGCCAGTCGCGCAGTTCCTCGAAGGTAATGGCGGCGTCAATCTCCGTGGCGTACAGATCGGCCTCGTGTTTCTTGGCGAAGCACGGCCCGATGAACACAACCGCGATTTTGTCCGCTTCATAACGGGAACGTAGAAACCGCGCGTGGGTAAGGAGCGGCGAGGCGTGAGGTGAAATAAAAGGCACGAGATTGGGTTTGTAGAGCTTTATGTATTCGACGATAACCGGACAGGCCGAGGAGATCATCAAGGATGGTTTGCCAGGAGCGGCGCACGGTGTAGCGCCCGACATCAAATCACGGGCGCTGCGGGCAGAAAGATAATCCGCGCCCAGAGCGGTTTCCGACACGGCAAAGAAGCCAAGTTTTTTAAGCGCGGCGATAAGTTCTTCCGGTTTCCAGTCGTTAAATTCAGAAACGAACGAGGGGGCGAGGGAAACTACCGTTTTCCGCCCGTCCCCCAAAAACAGCTTTACTTTTTCTGTATCGTTCCGGTAATGCTTGGCATGGGCGGGGCAGCTCATCACGCAGCGCCCGCAGTAAATACAGCGGTCAAACAGGATGCTCGCCTGTCCCTTTTCTACCTTGATGGACTTTACCGGACATTTGCGGATGCACTTGTAGCAGTCATGACATTCGGCAAGGTCTGTGTAAACCGGCGCTTTTGTTGTGCCTAACGCGACGCTCATAATTGCAGTCCCAATTCTTTTACGATAATATCCGCAAGGGTCTGTTCCGAAATACCGGAAATGAGCTTGTCGTTGATCTTGATGTTTGGTCCCTGCGCACAGGCGTTACTGCATAGGCAGCCTGAAACTTCCACGCTTTCGGATAGATTGTGTTCCTCAATAAAGCGGGTAATAAAATCGGCGTTAGACGAATTACCCTTGCCGAAGCAGGAACTGCCCATGCAGACGGTGATGGTATCCATGCGTTGACCTCCTTTCAGGCTCCTAATACTCTGTAAAGACTAAAACATTACTTAAAATTTCTCACGCAGAGGCGCAAAGGACGCAGAGAGCCATAAGTAATGAGAAAGCCAAATTCCTCTTTCCTACTTATTCTCATTATGAAAAAAGAAAAAGCATATGAGAAACGCAAAATTTGGTAATAACACATAGTCCTCTGCGATCTCCGCGAGCTCTGCGTGAGAATATTCTTGGGAAAAACATTGTAAACATTTAAGTTTTCCATAGTACTACGCCAGTTTCTTAACCACCTGTTCCTCAAAGAAGGTTTTGGTGTTTTCAGGCTGTAACGAGTGATACTCGCCGTCTACCGTAACCGAAACGCCGGTGGCGCATTTGCCCATGCAGAACGCGCCGGCCAAATCAACCTTATCGCCGTAATTTTTTTTGGCGATAAGGGACTGTAACTCTTCCACAATTTTTCCCGCGCCTTTCACATGGCAGGCGCTGCCGATACAAACCGTTAATTTCATATACACCCCTTTATACGTATTCCACTACATTGGCCCAATGCATCAAAAATTCTTTTTCCTGGGGCTTTGCCTTGGGAAGCTGCGAGGCCGCCACAATGGAAAGCCACTTTTCCACGTACTGTTTCGCCGTGTCGCTCTTTTTGCAGAACAGCGCAAGGTACTTATCAGCCAGGGCGATGTTGCCGGAAAGCCAGAACAGCAGGTAGGTCTGCGCCGCGTCCGCCGAGGCGTTGCCCTGGGTGGCGTGGGACCAGTCGATGATGTAGGCCTCGTCCTTATCGTTGATGATGACGTTGCTGGGGTTATAGTCGCCGTGGCAGAGTTTGGTGTGTTTGGGCATACCTGCCAGCCTCCCTAATATTTCGTAGCGGGCGGTGGCGTCAAGGCCGGAAGCCTTAATCTTCCGCTCCATCTTTTCGCTAAGCAGCGGAAGCCTTGTCGCGCTATGGCGGTGCATATCAAGCTGAATGTCAACAAAGCGTTCAAGGTACTGCTGTTCCTTGTCCTTGTGTTTTTCCATTAGCCGGTCAAGGCTGGTTCCCTCAACATATTCCCAGACGATAGCCCACTTGCCGTTGATTTTCGTTACTTCCACCAGCCGTGGAACCTTGAGGTCGGTTTCTCCCACCGCGGCAAGGTTGTGCGCCTCGGAAAGCACATCCGGCGCGAGGAATTCTTCGCCTAAAAGTTTTATTATCTTGTCCCCGTCGCGGTAGATCGTCTTCGCCGTCCGTACGGCGATTATTTTTTCCAGATTGTAGTTACCCATTACGCCCGCTCCTTCTTTCCTTTGGAACCGCCCAGATGAATATTCTTGCCGTAGTAGGCGTTGATATACATCTGTTTGATTTCTTCAATCAGGGGATACCGGGGATTCGCGCCGGTACACTGATCGTCAAAAGCCTGTTCGCTCATCTCGTCAAGACGGGCAAGAAAATCCTTTTCATCAATGTTGTAATCCTTGATGGTCTTCTTGATCCCAATCTGCTCTTTCAGCCATTCAATGGCGGCGATCAGATTTTCAAGTTTTTCCTCGTCGTTTTTGCCGGCAAAATCCATGGCATCCGCGATTTCCGCGTAACGGGAAAGGGTCTTGGGATGATCGTACTGCGGGAAGGTTCCCATTTTGGGTGGGACCTCGACGGCGTTGTAGCGGAGCACTTCGCTGATCATCAGGGCATTGGCGATGCCGTGGGGTATATGGTGGAACGCGCCAAGTTTGTGCGCCATTGAGTGGCAGACGCCGAGGAAAGCGTTGGCAAAGGCCATGCCCGCTATGGTGGCGGCGTTGGCCATCTTTTCCCGCGCAATAGGATTCGCGGCGCCTTCGTTGTAAGCCTTGGGCAGCCATTCAAAAACCATCTTGACGGCCTGTATCGCAAGGCCGTCGGTGAAGTCGGTGGCCATGATCGAGGCGTAGGCTTCCAGGGCGTGAGTCAACGCGTCAATGCCTGAAGCGCTGGTAAGTCCCTTGGGCGCGTTCATCTGCACGTCCGCGTCAACAATCGCCATTTTGGGCATCAGCTCATAATCGGCGAGCGGGTACTTCATGCCCTTGGTTTCGTCGGTGATGACGGCAAACGGCGTTACCTCGCTGCCTGTTCCGGCGGAGGTGGGTATGGCGATAAAGTAGGCCTTCTCTCCCATTTTGGGGAAGGTGTAGACCCGCTTGCGGATGTCGGCAAAACGCATGGCCATATCCTCAAAATCCGCTTCCGGGTGTTCGTAGAGTACCCACATGATTTTGCCCGCGTCCATTGCCGAGCCGCCGCCGAGGGCAATGATAACATCGGGCTTGAAAGCGGTCACCAGAGACGCGCCTTTTTTCGCGCAGCCTAAGGTCGGGTCGGGAGCGACGTCAAAGAACGTTTCATGGACTATGCCCATGCTGTCCAGCTTGTCGGTGATGCATTTGGTGTAGCCGTTCTGGTAGAGGAACGTGTCGGTAACGATGAACGCCCGCTTTTTTCCCATCACGGTTTTTAGCTCGTCCAGAGCCACGGGGAGGCATCCCCGTTTGATATATACCTTTTCGGGAGCGCGGAACCACAGCATATTTTCCCTCCTTGCCGCCAGTGTTTTGATATTTAACAGGTGTTTGACGCCTACGTTCTCCGAAACCGAATTGCCGCCCCAACTGCCGCAGCCAAGGGTGAGCGAAGGCTTCAGGCGGAAGTTGTACAGGTCGCCGATGCCTCCGTGCGCCGAGGGCGTGTTAAGCAAAATACGGCAGGTCTTCATACGGGCGCTAAAGGCAGCGAGTTTTTCCGCGCCGGTTATCGGGTTGAGGTATAAGCTGGCGGTGTGGCCGTAGCCGCCGTCTTTTATCAGGTGATCGGCCTTTTCCAGCGCGTCTTCAAAATCCTTCGCCTTGTACATGCCCAGCACCGGGGAGAGTTTTTCGTGGGCGAATTCTTCCGACAGATCCACGCTTTCCACTTCGCCGATTATGATCTTAGTTTCTTCGGGAACCTTCACGCCCGCAAGCTCCGCGATTTTCGCCGCCTTCTGTCCGACGATTTTCGCGTTCAGCGCCCCCTTGACGATAATCGTTTTCCGCACCTTCTCGGTTTCTTCCGGGTTGAGGAAGTAACAGCCCCGGTTGATGAATTCGGCTTTTACTTTATCGTAGACGCCTTTAAGGGCGATTACCGACTGCTCCGAAGCGCAAATCATGCCGTTGTCAAACGTTTTTGAGTGGATAATCGAGTTTACCGCGAGGATTATGTCCGCGCTGTCGTCGATTATGGCTGGCGTATTGCCGGATCCGACGCCGAGGGCGGGCTTGCCGGAAGAATAAGCCGACTTGACCATGGCCGGCCCGCCGGTTGCAAGGATGATGTCCGCCTCTTTCATTACCGTGGTGGTCATTTCAAGGCTCGGCTCGTCGATCCAGCCGATGATGCCCGCGGGCGCTCCGGCCTCTACCGCCGCGTCCAGCACGATCTTCGCCGCCGCGCAGGTACTGGCTTTGGCGCGGGGGTGCGGCGAGATGATGATGCCGTTCCGGGTTTTAAGGCAGATGAGCGTCTTGAAAATCGCCGTGGATGTGGGGTTGGTGGTGGGAATTACCGCCGCCACAAGGCCCAGGGGTTCGGCAATCCGGGTAATGCCGTACACCGGATCGTCCTCGATAACGCCGCAGGTTTTTTCGTCTTTGTAGGCGTTGTAGATGTACTCCGACGCAAAGTGGTTTTTGGTAACCTTATCTTCCACAACGCCCATGCCGGTTTCCGCCACCGCCATTTTTGCCAGGGGGATACGTTGCTTTGCCGCGGCTTTGGCCGCAGCAAAGAATATCCGGTCAACCTGTTCCTGGCTGAACGTCGCGTAAACTTTTTGGGCTTCGCGTATTCGGGTAAGCGCCCGTTCCAGGCTTTCAGGCTCAGTTACCGGCTCTAGCTTGTTTTCTGTCATAATTTATACACTCCTCATTACTCCTCTACTATATATTCTATCATTATTTTTAACTATTTGGAAAGCCCTTTTAAAAATTCACTTCCATGTCGTATGGATGGCGCTGGGGGTTTTATGTTTTAAATGAACTAGACTTTGTTATAAGAAGCAGCTTACGGTATGACCGTTACCAAGGTCGGTTTCGCCGGGGACGGCGCTTTTGCATTTATCAAGCGCGTTTATACAGCGCGGGGCGAAAGGACAACCGTCAGGCTTTTGGGCAACGCTCAGAACATCGCCGCTTAAAAGGCGGCGTTCCTTTTTTACGTCCGGGTCAAGCCCCGGAACAGAATCCATCAGGGCTTTGGTGTATGGATGCGTGGGGTTTTGAAACACGGCTTCGGTCGGACCGGCTTCCATGACGCGGCCCAGGTACATGACTATGATTTGGCGGCTGATGTGGCGCACAACACTTAAGTCGTGGGATATGAACAGCATGGTAAGGCCCAGGGTTTCCTGCAGCCCGCCAAGCAGATTAAGTATTTGCGCCTGAATTGAAACGTCCAACGCGGATACCGGCTCGTCGGCCAAAATAAGCTTCGGGCGCGAGATCAACGCGCGGCCAATGCTTATACGCTGGCGCTGGCCGCCGGAAAACTGATGCGGGTAGCGATCCAGCTGCTCATCCGAAAGGCCGACCATACCTGCCATTTCACGAACGGCCTTAATCAGAGCCTCGCCTCCCGCGAGTTTGTGGGCCCTTAGCGGCTCGGCAAGAAGCTCCCTGACTTTCATGCGCGGGTTAAGTGAGCTGTAGGGATCCTGGTAGATCATTTGAATATTTCTGCGCTTAAGGCGCATCTCTTCGCCGGAAAGCCCGGTTAAATCCACACCGTCAAACAAGACTTCACCGGATGTCGGCTCGGTCAGGCGGATTATGCACTTGGCTGTGGTGGTTTTACCGCAGCCGGACTCGCCTACAATAGCCAGTGTGTCTCTATCGTTTAAGACAAAACTCACGTCATCCACGGCCCGCAGCTCCGAGACGGTTTTTTTAAAGAACCCAGCGGACGCGGCATAGGTCTTTTTCAGGCTCTTAACCTCAAGCAAAGGCTTCATAAAGCGCCTGCCTCCCGGCTTGCCCTATGACAGCGGCAAAGATGCCCTGAAGACACGGCCTTTAGGGTTTGCTCGTTTTCGCAGCCGTCGCCGGCGTAGTCGCACCGCGCCAGGAAACGGCAGCCTGAGCCAATGCCTTCCAGGGAAGGAACCGTTCCCTTTATGGAGTAGAGCTTTTCTTTCGCGCCAAGAGTCTTCACGGATTTTAAAAGGCCGCGCGAGTACGGATGGACAGGGTTGTGAAAAATCTCGCCTGCCTCTCCCTGTTCCACAATCTGTCCGGCGTACAGGACAGCTACGCGCCGGCAGGTTTCCGCTATCACGCCTAAATCGTGGGTAATAATTAAAACCGAAGTGTCGTAGTGCTCTTTCAGGTCGTTCATAAGCGCCAGGATCTGCGCCTGAATTGTTACGTCCAGCGCCGTGGTAGGCTCGTCGGCTATAAGCAGCTTCGGATCAAGCATCATCGCCATTGCTATCATAACGCGCTGTAACATCCCGCCTGAGAGTTGGTGCGGATAACTTGCCAGCACGTCCTTTATCCGCGGAATACCAACGAGCTCAAGTATTCCCGTAATCTTCGCCAGCATTTCGTTACGCGCAATCTTCCTGTGTATTTTCAGTATTTCAATCAACTGATCTTCCACGGTAAAAATCGGATCAAGGCTCGTCATGGGTTCCTGGAATATCATTGAAATATCCCTGCCCCTAACCTGCCGCATTTCCTTCTCTGATAATTTCAGCAAATCCTGTCCGCCAAAGAGAATCTGCCCTCCGCTTATAAACAGGGGATAACTGATAAGCTTTATTATCGAGAGCGCGGTAATGCTTTTGCCGCAGCCTGATTCTCCGACAAGGCCGAAGGTCTCGCGGGGATAGACATCAAAGCTTATGCCGTCCGCCAGGTTGTATTTCCCGCGGCTTGAGTCTATATCGATACGCAAATCCTTAACCTCAAGCAGAGGCGTTTGCATAGTTCCCCCTATATCTTCAGCTTTGGATCCAGCACATCGCGAAGGCTGTCCCCAAGTATGTTAAATGACAATATGGTAAAAATGATAAACAGCGCGGGAAAGATTGCCGTCCACGGCGCGAGTTCCATGTAACTGCGGCTGTCGGAAAGCATGGAGCCCCAACTGGGATTGGGCGGCTGTATGCCCAGGCCCAGAAAGCTCAACGTGGACTCCGTCAGAATGGCGCTGGAAAGCGCCAGCGTTATTTGCACCAAAAACGGAGATAGCGTGTTGGGTATTACATGCCGGATGATAACCCATACAGGACGCACCCCGACGGTTTTGGCGTTTTGCACATAATCCATGCCTTTGACGGTGATTACACTTGCCCTGACCGTCCGCGTGAAAACGGGGATGAACACCACGCCTATGGCAATCATCGTGTTTTTGATATCGCTTCCCAAAACCGAGACAATGACAAGCGCCAGAAGTACCGACGGAAACGCGAACAGTACATCCATAAAGCGCATTATGAGGTTATCCGTTTTTCCGCCCGCATAACCTGCAATAATTCCAAAAATGAAACCAAAGCCCGCGCCTATAGACACGGAGATCAGCCCCACGAAAATAGAAACGCGCGCCCCGTAGAGTATACGGCTGAAAATATCCCGGCCCAGAAAGTCCGTGCCCAATAGGTATTGCGCGCAGGGAGCGGTTAACTTCATTTTGGCTTCGACCTGAACCGGGTCGTATGGCGCGACGGCGGAAGCGCTAATCGCCATTAAGATAACAATAAGAACCCCAAACAGGCCCCACCGGCCCACCTTGTCTTTAAGCAGCGCTTTCAGCACATCCAGCATAGCTGCCTACTTTACCGTTATACGCGGGTCAATGACAGCGTACAATATGTCGACCAAAAGGTTTACGAGGACATACATACCCGCCAATAGGAGTATGTTCGCCTGCACAATCGGATAGTCGCGCCTGAAGATCGCGCTCAGAGTCATCTGGCCGACTCCCGGCAGGGCAAATATCTGTTCTGTAACAACCGTCCCGCCCAATAGCGCTCCCATCTGCATACCGATTATCGTGATAACCGGAATCATGCTGTTTTTAAAAGCGTGCTTGAAAATTACAAGCCTTGGCCCAGCGCCTTTGGCCCTTACGGTTTTTATAAAGTCCTGCCGCAGAACCTCCAGCATGGACGAGCGCGTCATGCGCATAACGGAGCCTGCCATTATGCTGCCCAGAACCAGGGCAGGCCAAATGATGCCCTCAAGGTTTTTCAGGGGATTTACGGTAAAATCAACCCAGGTTATCGGCGGATAATAACTTAGGCCAAGGGCGAGAGCCAGTATTAAAAGCGTCGCGAAAGCAAAGTTCGGTACGGAAACTCCAAGGAGGCCGAATATGCGTATGAAAAAATCCGATGGCGAGTTACGTTTGAGTGAAGACAAAATACCCAAAGGAATGGCGATTATCCACGCGATGACTGAGGCAACGATGGTCAACTCGAACGTGACTTTAAAGCGCTGCAAAAACTCAGGCAATATCGGCTTGCCCGTGCGGAGGGACACGCCAAGATCGCCTTTAAGGATCTTTGTCACCCAAAGGAAGTACTGCTGAATAACGGGCTTGTCAAAGTCAAACTGCTTTTCAAGTATCGCGCGGTTTTCGGGGGTTTGTTCAATGCCCAATATGTCCGATATAACATCACCCGGCAGAATACGAACTATAAAAAATACGAGTATACTGATGGCGAACATCACGGGGATGAGCATTAATACGCGTTTTACAATGTATGCTTTAATACGCCCATCCCCCGAATGTAGATCTTACTTTAACGACACGCCAGTGAAGTTTTCAGAATAATAAGTTTCCGCTATGTACCCTACCACGTTTGAACGGGCGAAGAAGAAGTTCTTGGCGGTAACGGTGAAGAGGTTGGGGAGTTCCTTAAGGATGATTTCCTGCGCCTCTTTGTATATGGCATAACGTTTGTTGAAATCGGTCTCAATACGGCCGGCGTCAACAAGCTGGTCTATGCGGGAGTTCTTGTAACCCCAGACATTGGTCGAAGATTCGCTTTGGAAGAAAAGGCCGATGCTGCGATCGGGATCGCTGCCGCCGCCGTTCATGCCCATCATGGTTTGAAGGGTGCTGTTGGCGGCGCTGGCGGCGCGCCAGGCGGCAACATACTGCGCGGTTTCCATCATCACAATTTCGGCCCTGATCCCGCCCTTTGCAAGCTGGCTGACAATGAGCTGCGCTTCGTCAGATGTATACTTGGTTATACCGGCTGTGATCTTCATGTCAAAGCCATTCGGGTATCCCGCATCCCTCAGGAGCGCCTTGGCCCTGTCGACGTTGGGAGTATAAAATTCATTGTTAGCGACGCTAACGGCCCATTTTCCCATGGATACCGGCACGGGGCCTGTTACTTCAGCGTAGCCGTCATAGATGGCGCTCACTATCTCCTTCCGGTCGATAAGCAGGCTTATGGCCTGGCGGACGCGCACATCATTGAACGGGGCCGCGTTAAGGTTAAAGCCCATATAGTCGTAGTTGGGGGAAAGGTAATCCATCACCACAATATCCCTGTTGTTTTTAACCAGCGGAACGTTTGTAGGCGCAAGGGTTGTCAGGTGAATGGCGCCGGTACGCAGGGCATTAAGGCGCGCGGACTCATCGGGCATAATCGCGTAAGTCAGCGTGTTAAGCCTGGGTTCTCCCGGAATAAAATAATCGGGGTTCTTCTCCAGAACCACGCGATTACCGGGGATGTATTCCTTAAACCTGAACGGGCCTGTACCGCAGACAACATTGTTCAGGTTTCCGTTCGCTTCAACAACTTCCCTCGGCACGATTGCGGCGTAGGTTGAAGTGGTATACATAAGGAAAACCGCATCAGGGCTTGATAGCGTAAATTTAACGGTGTAGTTGTCCACCGCCTCAATCTTGTCCACTTTGGTAAAATAAGCCCTTGCAACGGAGCCGAGATTCGGGTCTTTCATGCGCTCATAGCTGTAAACCACGTCGGAGGCGACAAGTTCTCGCCCGTTGTGGAACTTCACGCCGCGGCGGAGGTAAAACGTGTAGGTGTTGCCAGGCCCCTGCTCCCATCTTGTCGCAAGGTCCGGTACAAAGTCCAAATTTTTATCCGTATCAAGAAGTCTTGAGTACATCTGCCTGATAACCCGGGTAGAGGAAAACGCGGTGTTCAGGCAGGGATCAAGGCCGGCAGGTTCGGCTTCAACCGCGTATATCAAATCCTGCGCGACATTTGAAGCCGCGGTATCGGATCTACCGGTAGCAAAGAGGGTTCCAACCAGGGCTATACCGATTAGAACCAGAAATCCAACTTTCTTCATGTAAGTCTCCTTTAACTATATGTTAGGTTTAAGATAACAAAATAGCAAATTCTAATCTATATCCTGCTCCACGCAGGCGCATAGCCTGTCGCCTCGATAAATTCCCTTAGTACTTCGTCCTGAATCCTTTTAAGCAGTTCCGGCGCTTTTCCTCCCGCCTCTTTTCCGTCAATTGCATAGGCGCTAAGACATAAAGAGCCGCAACTGGACACAAGTACCTCATCCGCATCAAACATTTCCGAAAGGGTAAACTCCCTTTCGTCGACCGGAATGTTCAGCCTGACGCAGGCTCGCAGTAAATGACTGCGGGCTATGCCCCGGAGGATCAGGTTGTCCGCCGGATGGGTGATAAACCTGCCGTTTTTGATGATGTGGACATTGTCGTGGGCGCACTCGGTTACTGTTTCGCCCCGGTGAAATACCGTTTCGTAGCAGCCTGCTTCCAGCGCCCGCTGGGAGGCAATGACATTGGGAAGAAGGTTAAGGGTCTTGATGTTGCAGTGGAGAAAGCGGGTATCTTCCATGGTAATGAGCTTTATTTTTTTATAAATATCATCCATGGGATAGGGCTTTATCATAATCCAGAGATTTGAGGGGCCTTTCGGAAATACGTGGTTTCGCCGGCCTGTTCCGCGGGTCGCCTGCCAATAAACCAGGTACTCCCCATTGTCCATTTTAGAGAGCATCTCATTAAGGGTTTTTTCCAGCTCTTCTTTTGTTAAATTGATTTTTATTTCCAGAAGCTTTGCGCTGTTGAAAAACCGATCAATATGCTCATCCAGGCCAAAGATTACTCCGTTAGCGGCGCAGCCGGCGTCGTACACGCCGTCTCCAAAGTAGCAGCCTCTGTCGTTCATCGGCACGGTCATCTCGTCCAGAGGCCCCCATTTCCCGTTGTAATATCCCAATGCATCCATATTTTACTCCTTTTAAGTAATTGCCCTAAAATATAAGGAAATTATTAGAAAATATAAAGAGTGCTAAACGAGAAGAGATTTTACCAGGGAGTTAAACGGCTACAGAACGGTAATACACCATTCTACTAATATCCTTTACACGTCGTAGTGTTTTCTCTTAAACATCAGGTAGCCCATGAATGCGAGGGCTGCGGCAAGTCCCACTGTCATGGCTATTCCTCCATATATAAAGCACAAGACAATGGTTGCAATGATTACGCCCACTGCCAATAACCATGTCGCGCCAACCCAGAAGGGAGTGTTTTTTTCGAAGGTTCCAAAGATTCCGATTGTAAAGCGGTAGAAGTACAGAGCGATGCGTTTTATGAGTCCCCAAATCTGCGTAATTAACCAAATTACCGGATCAAGCAGGAAGAGGATAATCCTGGTAACAATGATAATGATGAATCCGCCTATGGGGCCGTAAAATGCCGTCACAATGCTGATTCCGGGGACTGGGAAAGGCAAGGTGTCGGTTATCATGGAATAATCATCCGGCATGAATATCAGCAGAACAAGGACAGCGCCGAATACGCTTATAGCAAGGACCGTTCCTGCCCATTCACCGGCGGTTTGAATAAAACGCCTGAAGTTGGGGTATACTTTTGGCCCGTCGTCGAATTTGATCCGCCTGTGCCACCAAATCAGCGCGCCGAAAACCCCCGCAAAAAAGAGGATTATCAGGATTAAAATGCCGGCGGCGATATACATTCCGGCTTGAATTTGGATAAAATAATTGAAAATACCGGACTGGATAAACAGCCCCAATACAAAAAGCGGAAATAACAAGCCTATGGCCGCAAAAAGACAACTGATCGGTTTCTTGAACAGTATATTGGTATCGATAAAATTAAGATATCTTTTTACCAGGCCCTGTCCCTTGTTTTGTTCGTCTGACATAAAAACTCCTTAATCATATAATGTTATGGGCAGTGTAATCACATCAAGTGGTTACCCTTATGAAATACTGTTCAATCCCGTCGGCAATACCAATTACAAGCTTCTGCTGGTATTCCTCTGTCTGCATGAGTTGGTCTTCGGTCAGGTTAGTCATTAATCCCATTTCGACAATGGTTACGGGAATCGTAGACCAGTTAATGCCGCTCATGTTGTCAACCTCTGAAACGCCGCGTTTTTTCGCGCCGGTTACGGCAACCATAGCGTCTAGAATATCCTCAGATAAAGCGCGGCTTTGGACATATAATTGAGAAATGTACGGATTATCAATTGTAGGACAAATTGTTAAAATCCCGTTGACGCTGCTGTTTTCAGAACCATCAGCATGAATACGGACAAAAATATCCGCCCCCGCTTCAGTTGCCATGGCCGCACGTTCTCTATTGCTTATGTTCACGTCGTCTGTCTCGCGTATCATAAATACCTTATATCCGCGAGTCAACAATTCTTCCCGCAGCTTCAAAGATACTTCGAGCGTAAGTTTATATTCAGGAACTTTTGTCGAAACGCCTTGAGTGCCGGAAGCGACTTTTGCTTTACTCTGGGAAGCGCCCGGGCCTATCGGCTCTAATTCAAAGTTGCCTTTCGCTTGATGTCCAGGGTCAATAGCAATAATAAAATTACTTTTTGTTGGCTCATTGACGGTAATTATTTGCAAAGACACTTTAATAACTCCATGCGCTTGTTCACTTGCTTTATTGCAAGCCACCAATGTAAGCGTCAAGCCCAGAATCGGTAGTATATGCTTAATTACATTACCTCGATTCATAAACCTGAATTAACTCAATATTTGAACGTTCCAGTTTTGTAAGTGTCGGCTCTGTTCCAAGAGGGAGTTTGCGAAGGTTTTTGTACCAGGACTTGGAATCAAAATATTTCTGCAATTCTTGATCCCGAAACACACGTCCGTAACGGGCGTAAATTTCATTACGGGCAAGCTTAAGCTCATCCTTTGTTAAGTTGCGTAAGTCATTGGCTGTCAATTCCCGTGTGCTGCTATATGGTAAAATATAATCGTTCTGGGTTGCGGCTTGCGCTGGTTGTGGTGGGGCGGTGGATTGTGACGCGGGGGCGGGGTTCACAGACTGGGCGACAGATGGTGTCCATGTGTTGCCGCCGTTTTGCCTGGTCCACTCTCCTGTAACGCCAAGTCCTCTGGTAACGATAGATAAAAAAACGTACGCCAATCGCAAGTTACCGGGGAATGGCTGAGTAGAACTAAAATTATCTTCAGTAATCCTTCCTTCAAATGTTACACTGGTAAGGCTGGTACATTCATTAAAAGCCTCATCCCCGATGCTGGTAACGCTGCTTGGTATGGTTACGCTTTTAAGGCTGGTACAGCCATAAAAAGCGCTCTTCCCAATGCCGGTAACGCTGTTCGGTACAGCGTTACAGTTTTCATTTACTTACTCATATGTATGCTTTATTACTCATAAGTCTATACTACATAAGGAATTAAGTCAATATATTTTCTCATACTTATTTTTATTTAATCATACTTACTCACATTTAATCAGAAAATATGATGTCATTCCTGATGTCAATTTTATGTCATTGCGTATAACGCTTTGTCAAAACTAGATTTTTTTACCTTGCAGACCCTATCTTAAAACCCTTCCAAAACGCTCATAGAAGCCCATAGAACCGCGTCAATAGCCATTGCCGTATCATTTCACCTTTAACGCATTAACAGCCCTTCTAAAGCGATTTTTGCATTTCTAAATAAATAGCGCATAACGACGTATTGATTACGCTTTGGATGACCGCCTTCGGCGGTTCGGGCTGCGCCCGAATGTGTAAAAAGAACAAGGCAAAAATAGTTCCACTGATGTAGCATGAATGGGAGTAGCTAAAGTAAAATTAAGAAAACACAGACAAAAAGCCCCCCAATTTTTGCGCCCTTCCCCACCTGCTTTTTTGCGCCTTCATCAGTTAGACTAAATTATTTATTGTCTGATTATTTCTCTGACTTAGCCGCACCCCCGACTCTTGCAACCTTCAAGCCTAATCGTACTATGCCCACCCACGCGCAAAAATTGGGGGCATTGTAGACAAGTAAAAAGGTCAAAATTGCTCCGCTTGCGCTACGCAATTTTTTCAAATCATTATCGCCGCCCTTTTTTGTGCCGCCTTATTCGGCAATAAAAAAACTGAAAACAAAAAACTGGGACTATAAAGCATGGTTACGGCAAGGTGAAAAAAACATAACAAAGTAAAGCACCATTCTTTATAGCCCCGCTATTTTTAGCTATAAGAAATTCCAAATAGAAACGGCACAAAAAACCCCGGCACCCTGCCCGAAAGCCTAGCTGTGTATGGCTCACTGGAAAGCGATACACAGCCCCGCTGCCCTTACATTCCCGCACCCGCCC
>Ga0268262_10001068_pt1 | contig 34892 bp, 37 predicted proteins | sample TergutNc150P3_FD_190354 | JGI IMG/M metagenome (GOLD analysis project Ga0268262, IMG submission 190354) | Nasutitermes corniger P3 segment gut microbial community from laboratory colony in Florida, USA - Nc150 P3 (SPAdes) (version 2) | ecosystem: Host-associated > Arthropoda: Insects >...
CAGTGAAAGGTATCAGCTTTATCCGCCGCCATATTCCGTAATCAGTGCCTTTAATAACAGGCTTGTGGTTAGTCGCCATGAATATCTTGAAAGTTGGTGAAAAGTTAAAAAACTCCCCATACAAAAATCGAGCAGTCATTTCATCGTTGCCTGTTATCTTTTTTATTAGCGGTTCCGAAAGCCGCCGCCCCTGCTCAACTTCCGTAGTCGTTACAAACCTTGTGCTACGCAGGCGAGCCACGTCATTTGAATAATTATCCCCCGATTTTTTCATAAAAGTTTCTGTCGGCGTTGCGGTTGCATAATCGCCTAGCAAGTACATTATCGTATTCAAAAACGTTGATTTGCCGTTCGCTCCAGTACCGTACAGAATAAACATCGTTTGCTCCGATATGTCGCCGGACAAAGACCACCCCGCCGCCGTCTGGACAAATTTAATAATGTCCGATTTGTAGTCCATTATTTCACGGACAAATTTCTTCCACATCGGGCAGTCGGCTTTCGGGTCATAGTCCACATTGGCAATTTTTGTAATCATGTCTTCTTGCCTATGCTCCCTGAATTCGCCATCCAAAATATTGATAGTCCCATTCTTCACGTTCAAGAGCCACGGATTGCAGTCTAGCTCGTCTGTTTTAGTTCTTAAAGCGGAAATCCATGTTGCCGCCTCTACAAACGCCTTTCGCCGCCTCACGCTTTCGCTCATCATCGCCGCTTTTTCTATGTCTATCCGTTCCCTGTAATCGGCGGTTTTCTTAAGCTCGTCATAAATATTCCGCACCATTTCAAGCCCTTTCTCGTGAATTAAAACCCCGCCCTCGTCCATCTCCCAATACTTGCCATTCCAGACAACCCACTTCTTCCACGAAGCGTTGTATCGAATGTCCCGCCCATGCTCTTTGACAAGGCGCATGGCATTAGTGCTGTCCGTGAACTGTATTAGCCCCTTCTTAAATTCCTCAATCCGCAGGAATACAGACTCATCCGCAATAGCCTCTTTCATGTAGTTACTCCTTAGATTTAGTTTGCGTTAGCAAACAAGTTAAATTGGAAATCTTGATCGTAGATCAAGAAAAACCCCCTATCTCAAGAACTTTTGCGTACATCTTGAACCTGTACGCTAATAAATCTAACGCAAGCTCTTTTGTTACTTTTGGCAATTCATTGATGCACCGCAAGTACATTTGATAGAGCAGGGTCAACGACCCCGGTTTGCGTAGGTATTCATTGTTAATAAAAAATGCACACGCCCGATATTCGTCATCAGGTATTTCCTTTTTGCTAATCCTGTACCACGTTATCAAATCGTCAGCCCATTCAGTTTCATGTTCTAAAAATTCTTCTAAAGTTTTTTGCTGCTTGCGTAAACACTCTTTATATTTGTCCTCTGGCGTTCTTCGTTTCATTTCCCTTCCAGCCACACATACACTTTCGATGCTTCTCCAGCCGCAGTACGCCCATCGGAAAAAGTAATAAACGCCCAAAATGCCCACCAGCCGGAAACATCTATTTCCCCTTCAATAACTTCGTGAAAAATAATGCCTGTTTCCGCATCGCCGACAGCGGCGGCCAATTCCCCTTTTTTGCCGTTGGGCTTGCGATACCTGATAACCGCTGAATTAATCCCGTCCAAATCGCAAAAGGTTTTAAGCGTTATGCGTAACGCTGATTGTCCCTTAAAAATCTTCATACCTCATTCCTCATTTCCCAATAATCCGGCTTTCAAGAGTAATCTCTCTACAAACACATGACTTTATTGGCAGCTCCGCTTTTGATTTTAGGAACCGACCAAATAAGTAATCCCGGATAAAAATTTTCGTAACTATGCGGGCAAATATAAGCAGACCACGGAACACCGCCCCTGTAGCTTGTACTGCGTCTGAAGTAGTTCTGTAAAATCCCGCTTCACACGCTGTTTCCGCTAAGCTACTTGCATAATCCAGCAATCCCCTACAAAATCCCCTCGAATTCCTTAAAATGTGTTCTGCCCGAACAGTATCCGGTACAGAGCGAATATAAAAAAATGAAAAAGACCGCAAATCAATACCATTCAGTATTTCCTGGGCTTTCCTGATTGCGCTGAAATTTCTATCTATTTGTGAATTTGCATTTACATTTTCATTGCATTGCCTTGAAATAGAACGGCTATTTCTGCTTGACATTGATGCCTTGACAATTTCCGCCACATTGCGGATAAACATAGGCAAGCGATTAAGGCTTGCTGAATTTCTAGCTGTTTCTGTTATATTGCGCTTATAACTTGCTGTTATTAATCTGTTGTCCGGTAAAGTTACCCCTTGGGTTAATGTACGGACATAGTTTTGACCAGCACTAGCGGCATAAGTGAAATACCACGACCATATTATGTTGCAATAAACAACCCATTGGCTAAAAACAATATAAGGAGCTAATCCGTATTCTTCTATGTATTCCTCATACAAATCATAATCAAAGTCCCCTTTGTAGCAATCTCCCCCATAGTCAAATCTTGTCCAAAAATAGTGAGCCCAACCACCAAACCAAACATAATCGCCTGCGGTAATGCTTCCGTTTATTTGAAAGGTATTGGTTTTCCATCCAACAGGCCATCTTGGAGGGTATACCGTTACGTCAATTATATTTTCATTCAGAGATTTTCTGGCGTATGGCTTGTTGTTTACGTTTGTATAAAGGCAAGGTATAAAATCTTCGTCGCAATCATCGTCATAGCAATACACATAGGCATTGCACAAACCATTGCCGGTTTGCGGTACAAGGTATTTATTAAGCGCAAATTCGCTATCCAGCGTAGGGCGGTCATAAGTATAAATATTTAATGGAAACGGATTTGGCCCTGTTATCTGGCTCCCAATAGTATTAGTCCCAATCGTAGGATCGACAACCACCGGATATTTAGCTTCAGCAAGCCAATTTTCGGGAATTGTTATGTGTAATTCATTTCCGACAACCGACAATTCCCCCCAGCACCGCCGCCCACTTGCGTCAATAACTTCCGGCCTATGTATGTGGCAAAGCTTGCCTGTCCCTTCGCCTACCAGCGTTTCTTTTTTGTAGACGGCATAAGACCCCTTCAAAAAAGGTTCTTCAACAAAATCCGGCTGACGGAAAAAGTTAAAACTTTCGGTCCCTTCCATGCGTAAAGAAATGACATTGCTTTCCGGCTCCCTGTTCAAGACACAATCGTATTCAAACGCTGTATCGCCGAGTATTGTAAACCGATGGGAACGCCGCCGCCCCTTGTAGACAAGCCGCTGTTTATCGCCCCGCAAGGTAAACCCCTCATCATCAGTGGGAACAAACCGTAAACCTTGCTTGAAACGATGAAGCCCAAAAGAAGGCGTATATTCCCCTAGCGATACAGGACAGGGGAAGTCATACAAAGATTGGCGGAATACCGCCCCGCCTTTTACTGTCCGAGTATGGTAATTTCCCATAAGACTTGTAGCGTATCGCTTGATGTAACATTAACGGACGGCGTAATTTGAGCGTAAGCCAGACAATTAGCTGAACCGCTATTGCCGTTAAGCAGACACGCCTCATTTATGCCGTTGGCGTTCAAGTTTCCGGCGGCGAAAGTAGCCCTATAGGAAAGGGTAGTATCGCCGACACTACCCCATGCCGCAGTTAAAGCTGGGTAATTGGCATCGAGGGCTTTCATCGACCCCGATGGCGTATTGCACCTTGTGTTATTTTTGGTACTATTGCCTGTCCAACCAGTGCCAACTTGAATATAACCGTTTGCGCTTGATACTTTCGTTTTTGTTGGAGATACCAGCAATGCGTCAGCTATCAAAGCGTCCCCTTCTCTGGTAACAATGTTATGATGCTGGTACTCCATACGCCGCCCCTGCAAATGGAGCATACGCCGGAAGAACCCAGGCTTGACCCGCTTTACATTTCCGTTTCCGTCCAGAACTTGAACCGTAACCCGCCCTTTAATCTTAATTTTATCCTTCATCACCTACCCCCGATTATCAATGTACCGCCTATGCCAACGACTAGGCCGCCAAAGAAACAAACTGCCCCGGCAATAACAGCGTTTTTTATTCCAACCCTTTTTGCTTCTTTAACCGCCTTTAGTTGTAGCTCCGCTTCCAATCGCCAGCGTAACGCCTCGGCTTGCTGTAGCGTTGCTTCACGCATCGCCGCCGCTTCTCGCTCGATTACAGATAAAACCGCTTCCTTTGCGGCTTCCGCGGCGGCCTTCTGTATTTCCTCATGCGCCGCCTCTGTCAATGCGTCAATCAAAAGGTCTATTTCGTATTCGCTGTATTGCCTCGTCCCGCTTTCTGTCAAATTCGGTTGTTGCCCCGTCAACGGCTCGGCGTACCCCTGGAATGTCGTCAATAAACTCAACAGGATCACGGTTGCGGTAATTTTCCCGAACGGCCTCAATCTCAATTTGCTTTTCCACATACTTGATTAACTCCTTATCTCGCTTTTGGAAAAACCATAAAGCGTAAATAACGCTAAAAATAATAACCGCACTAAAAAATCCGGCTATAATCCCCTTCACAAAATCGCTCATTGTTCTTTGCCCCCAATTTTCCAGCTTGCCAGTGTCTTTAATCCGATAATCCCGAACAACACGATCACAACAACGCAAAACCAAATCCAATCCCGGATATGGCCTTTTACTAAAAGCCACGTTGCCGCATACAAACAAAATGGCTTAAAGCCAATCAATTTAGACGGCAATGAAATACAGCGTTTACCTAAAATAACCCACAGTTCTTTAGCCGTATGTTCCCAGGTCGGTTTATCGGAAATCTGTATGCCGTCGCTCTTGCTTAAATCAACTTCTATTTTTCTAATCTCATCTTTTTTTTTATTGCTCATTGTTCCCTGCTCATTGCTCATTGTTTTCCCCATTCCCCATTCCCTATTCCCCACTCCCTTTTAACAGGCCATGTCCTCAAATTCATCACATACCTTTTTTGTCATCCAATATTTTTCTTTGTGATTTTCTTTTTTCTTTTTTTCTGAACAAAAACACAATCTGCATTTTTCCGTAGACTTCGCTGAAACCTTGCAATTAAGACAGTCAAAACAAGTTTTCTTTTTCATCTCTTATTCCTCTGCTTTAGGTGGCATGGATGCCACTGTAAAAATGTTTTACTGGAGTTTTTGATAAGCTAGCCGCTTGCGGATAGCCAAAAACTCCTAAGCTTAAAATCAGCATGGACGCTGATTTTAAGCACACCTCACACGTCAAAGTAACTGGAAAATTCTTTGTCCAATCCATACCGTGTTTTCCCTTCCTTCGCTATTCTTTCCAGAGCCTCACGGTTTAGCCCCCTGATAATCACCTCGTGTCCCTCTTTTTGATACCAGTCTGACACTTCGTAGATCTGTCGTATCCGTGCGTAAGGTTCTTGAGAATTCAAAATAACCCCATCACCTATAATTCCGGCTATATGGGTAGCGGTTCCGGCGGCGGCGTAACCGTCCCCATGCCGTTTATCTTTTTTTGTTACATAAAACACCGCCCGAATATCCCCTTGCTTCGGGTTAATCATTGTGAATACCCGCTTTAATAAATCGTCTGCGGTAGTTCTGATAAGTAACCCTGTCGCCGCATACAACGCCATGCACACCGCCCCCGAACAATCGGATGTTTCAGGATTTTCTTTGCCCCATCCATACGGAGAGCCGAATTGTTTCAAAAGAAAATAAACAAAGCGTTGCGCTTCATTCATTTTTTCAAACTTTCGTTTTTCCTGTTCCGCCAATGCGTTCCATTTGATTGCCATCATTTGTTACCCCTTCGCCCTGTTGATTTTTTTCGCATAGAACGGCATTTATTAGGGCTCACGCCGTGCTACATTTCTCATCCACGCCATACGCACCTGCTATGGCGCTATTTCTTGGCGTTAAAAAAATTGACAATAATGCTAACGGCTAACGCCGCTGCTGAAATCAAAATGCTTATTACTGAAATGCGCTCCTTGCTCCTTTCCCCCTCCTTTTTTTCAAGTTTTTCAACACGCCCTATAACGTGTTCCTTGAATTCCCTCATTTGACCTTTCAATTCTTTAATTTCAGAAATTGTTTCAACCATTAGCCTTCTGTCTTCCGTAGTCATGTAATCACCCCCATTCTTGTTAGTTGCTTTACTCGTTTTTTCATTTTTCATTTCTCATTCCTCATTGCTCAATTATTTTGAACGCTGCTATAAAAGCCTTGTCTTTTTTGTATCTAAATGAAAAAGCGTTTATCACCCCTTCCAATTCTTCATTCCTTATTGCTATTTTTACCTTCGCCCCGACACGAGCGTTGAACAAAGCCCGATGGGTTTTAACAGTAAACTCCCGCTTGTTTTGTAACCGTTCCTCAAGCTCACGCATAACCCAATCCTCATAATGAGCTATTTGAATATTCCCCCGCTGTATTGGATATTCAGAAAAGTAAGAGCCTGTTACATTCAGAGCCACAGTTCCATAAGCCGCCACCGCTTCAATATCCCTAATAAAGCAAGAACGGTTAATGTCCAGGACAATCGGGCGGCCATAAATAGAAGCCCTGTATAAATCGCCGTCAGTATTTTTGTTTAGTGTGAGAATTGCTTTGTCATGGTTACTTGTTACGTCATAATTGGAATACGAAAACGGCCCGCCGTCATATTCAAGGCGGCTTTCCGCTTCTCCTTGCGTGTCTATCTCATCAGCAAAAATTACATTCCGTTCTTTACTATCAGTATCTTTTACTTTGTATTTTGCTTCATACAAACTAGACTCAATTTCACGGATTAACGGATACCTGAACGGATAATGCGATTGCAGAAACTCATCGTAAAAAACAGGGCTATCGTCATAATGCCAAATTTCCTGTCTGGCAAGAGAGACAGGCATATTTACTTTAAGGCGTACCGTATTTCTGTATAATTCCGCTTTGTCTATTTTCCGCAAATAGAAAATATCATTGCCGTAAAATGTATGGGATATTTCATCATCTAAAAGCTGTTCAGTCTGATATGGCGAATGGGCGAAAACAAGGGGCTTTTCTACCGGGCATTCCAAATGGCATCGGTAAGCAGTAGCAAGGCTTGACAGTTCTCCCCAAATATCCCGCCGTAATTTAATGTAAGGTAAGGTTACAGGTATTGTGGAACAATCTATGTCATTTATGCCCAATCCCGCCCTTTGAGCTATGCCGTGTACTAAAGATTTATGGGGTTGTGATTTATCGCAGACTACCGAATAGGCAAACACAGCCGGAGCAGACCAATCCCTGCTTTCGTCAGTTTTTCTTAATTTTGCGGACAAATCACGCAAGCCAATTAAAGCATATCTCTTTCTCCCCGGCCCCCGGACATCCTGTATCCCCTTTTCATCAATAAAAAAATTAAACCGCTGGAAATATGGCAGCCCTTCGCCTATCGAGAAAGAAACTTTGACTTTAGTGCCAGCACCTAAACTAAAATATGAATAAATACCTTGAGGGTTATCAATTAACAATTCCCCTCTTGCCGTAGTGCCACCAGCCGCTTCTTTTAAACCATAAAAATTAGCCTCTATAATGTCTTGTTCAAAGACGTTTTCAAAATGCCCCGCAACGTCGAATTCAATTTTTAAGCGAATAGGTTTATTAGCGGTGGTTATAGCTTCTTGCAGAGCATTGTCTATCTCGTAGAATTTCATGGTATTAATTCTCCTGTAGGATTAAATATTTCTGTAAAGGCAGAGCCCGAAATATAATAACGAAGCGGCCCGATAACCGTGTCAGCGGAGTTTATTTCCGTTTCATCAGAAACCAAAACCAGCTTTTTAAGTGATATGCGAAATATGCCGTAATACTTGTATTCGTGTTTATCCCGCAGTAGTTGAGCCGTGATAGTCATTTCTTCAATAACTTCTGGAATGTCCAATCCCCGATTTTTTTCACGCTTAATCAATATTATGTTTTTAGTACCGCCCAGCTTTTTTGAAACAAGGGTAATACCATAAATGTTTTTATATTCCTGTCCGTTTATCTTGTAGGCAACACAGTCGCCCTTAAAACGCTCTCCCGCTTCATGTTCAAAAGTGTCATTATATGGATATACTCTTGCTGGATAATCACCGACAATATCAAGTTTCAGTTTAATTGCTTCATCCCGCATTACCCGCAGTTCAAAGCCCTGGATACGACAGCCCTCAAAAAGCCGCCGTTCGCTTTTCCTGTTCTGGACTAAATCAAAATGTTTTGTATCTTCCGTAGGAATTAAGTCAAAGCGATACAGGTACAAGTTCCTTGTCTCGGAAACAAATACAGGCTTATCCGTACCCCCCATAGCAAGGTACAGCAACAGCGGAGCCGTCCCGATTATCAAAGGCGTAACCACACACCCAGTAACGCCGTCTATTTTTCGCAAACCACGACATACCCCATCGCCTTCTATCGAGGCTTCCTCTTGCAATAGTGTTACAGCTTCCCTGACAGTCTCATCCGAATATGGTATGTCTATTTCCCAGTGGTCAGTTTTTACGACAATGGAACAATCGCACCCATTAACCAGCATATCAATTAACAATTAACAGATAACAATTAACAATGTTGTTGTTAGCAATCTGCGCTTACAGACAATATTCTATTCTTGCTAACTTCGCTCATTGTTCATTGTTAATTTTTAATTGTTCATTCCTCCTTTCTCATTGCTCATTGTTTCAATCGTAACTTTCAAACTAATCACTATTTCCCAATCTTCCCCGCACCCTGGCTTTTTCGGCTGGATATACTTTTTCCCGCTGATAACTGCCCTGTCCACAACGCTGTCCAATGTTGGATTTTCGCCTATTGCCTTGCATACGGCGGAGGCGTAACCGTAACAGTACAATTCAGTTTCTTGCGTTTCCGGCAGGGTAAAAGATATTGAAACTGAATAAGCGTCCAGTCTAATAATCCGTTCCTTTTCAGTACGTTCACAACTTACAAGGGAAACTACTGGAGCTACTGTATGCCTGTTCGCAAAATTGCTAAACTCGACAACAGGAATTAAAAACTCCCATTTGCTCAATATTTCATTTACCCGCCCTGATAAAAGTTTTCTTACTGCCTCAATAATTTGTTGCTCAATAAAAATGTTGTCTTCTGTCATATTGTTTTCCTTCTGTGTGGTTCCAAAAGCTGTTTCACATTTTCCGGCATGGCTAACTCAAAGTGTTCCCCATCCTTCCCGCCGCCTCGGACATTTCCAGTCATACCAATACGCCGCCCCTTGTAGCGGTTCATATTCCAGCTTGCCAGTTCCAGACACGCCGCAGACAAATCCGGCGGTACTGGCGGCATGGATGCCGCTGTATTTAATGCTTTAGCTGGAGTTTTTGCATCGCAAAAACTCCGTGTTGTAAAACCGCAAGGATGCGGTTTTACAACATAACCCGCCCAATACACCGCTTTGATTGAGGAAATCCCTCTTTGTCTTTGTATTGCACGAGAAAGGGACAGGTTAAAGGGCAAATCGTAATCAGTACCGCATTCAGGAATTACGTTGTAAAAATCCGGTTCCAGTAATTCTCCATCACCTATTAAATAAACAGCTAGCACCTTGCTAACTGGATACTCCCGCAGGGGTACTAACAAATCCCCTTTATATTCATTCCATTCAAAATGCCTTTTTCGTAGCAACCGCCTTTTACAGTATTCCTCTATCGTGTGAGTAGCCGTTACAAGGCAAAATCTGGTTAGTCTATCTTCCCGGTCATCAATGCCGAGTACGGCCTTAAAGTCTTCCAGCGTTATTAGTGAATAAAGCTTATCTGCTTTCTCTTGTCCCATTGCCACATACCTCTTTATTAATTGATAATTTTTCATTGTTCTAAGTAATTGGGTACTAGCCACTTGGCTAGGTTTTGGGGAAAATTTGCAAATTTTCTAAGGAAAAGCTATAATTTTTGGCATTATGGAAACAAAAGCTGGGAAAATTGCAGCCCTGCTTAAAGACAAGAAAGTTTTTTATGTGAATATTGAAGAACCAGACGGAAAAGGCTCAACTGTGGAGACCGTCATAGAAGACCCGCATGGTGTATCATGTTCCGTGGAAGATAAAATAATAACATTCGAGGGAAGCGGCAAAACAGCCTCTTTTTTAATATTGGAAAATGCCCATATTATAGCCAACCGTACAGAGGAATGTGATGTTATTTCTACCTTTGCCGGAAACGGCGGTCTTCAAATTAAAAGCAGTTTTGAGGAGAATGGTAAAATGAAACTTTTACTTGATACTAATTTGATTTATTATCTGGCTGGAATTAGTAATATCTACGGTATTGATAAAGCGAAAATAGAGAATGAATTATTAAAATATGAAATATATATTTCGCAATGGACGCTCGTCGAAATTATATCAAATGATGATATATTAGAATCGAATAAGGAATCCATGTTGAAATATATAGCTGAAAAAAGGATTAAAAATATACCAATAGCGGGGGTTGATTATTTTAGTTCCATGTCAAGAAATTTGGCAGATTATATTTACAGTCCCCAAAAAAATGAGATGATTGAAGCAGTAATAAACAAGAAGAAAGAGAGTGAAGCTATTCTTATAGCTTTTTATATAAAAACAGTAGTCGGTGTTTTTTCATCGGCTTTATATTATAAAATCGAATCTGATGGAGGAAAGGGTAAAGAGAACTATATGTTTTCTACCTTCCATTTTTTAATTGCAAATGAGAATTTTATTAATGAGAAGGCACAGGAATATATAGAAATATTTTATGACAAAAAAGATGAATCCTTATTCAGAAATAATATAGATGGGTTCATTTATGTAATGTTATATGCAAATTCAGTAGATTTTATAGGGTCTCAACGAGAATATTTTCTATACTATTTTCCTGAAGAAGAACGTGCGTTGACAGAATCAGAAATAGCGGAACTAAAAGAAAATGTTAATTCTTCAAAGATAGCAAATGCATTATTAAAAAAAGTCAATGGTAAAGAACTACATAATATTTCAAAGAAAATCGGTGATAAAAATGTACAAAGGGCATTGAAAGCGTATGAAGACGAATTTAGGGGAAATATGCCTAAAGGTTTATGCTGTTTCTTTATGACTATCACGAAAAAACTTTTTTCTGAGGGGATGAAGGTAACAAAAAATGACATGATAGATTCTCAGCTTTTATATCATTACCCGGAGATTCAACTAATTACATTTGATACCCGTATGAAAAATATCATAAATGAATTTGACAAGCCTTATTATACTTTTATTCAGGCTTTTGAAGACAGATGTAGATGCTAATTCATTCCTCATTCTTACCTGTTACTTGCTTATCTTCCTTCGCTATTTGTAGCGTAATCGTCCCCGTCTTTTCGTCAAAAATAACCTTGCTTACTTTTGGGATATTCTGCAAAGCCTCATCAACAGGCTCGTCATCTTTCTCTAACTCTTTTTTCTCATCACTCATTTTTAAATCTCCCCTTTATACCAATTACCAATGTCGTTGTTAGCAATCTTAGCCTACCGCAACCAATCTGCAAAAACTAACAACGCTCACTGTTAATTGCTCTTTGCCCTTTTACCAGACAAGCGCAAAAAATTTACTTTTCTGATAAGGAATATTACTTCCTCATTGCGTCAATTTTATTCTGGAAAAAAGCCGCCATTTCAGCGTCAAGCTTATTCAGCTTCATAAGACCGTATTCAGCTTTTTCTATAATGGCGTCCCTTGTCTTTTCCTTGTCGGATTTCATCGCTTCGCCAATTTTCCCCAGCCCTATACTGCCTATCCCGAGTTTTCCCAGCCCCTTATTGCCCAGCCCCATCACTTGGCCTACAACAGCGTTAGCGCCCTCGCCTAACTGCTTGTACATTGAAATAAGCCAATTTAAGTTTTCGGATATATCGTCCGCCGAGCCGTCAAATCGTATGGAGTTGACAGTTTCAAGTGTCGCTTGTCTTGTTTCCAGCTTGGCTTGAGCTTCCGCCTGTTTGATTTGAATGTTGGCTTGCGCCTTCGCCTGTCTGATTTGAGCGTCGGCTTGCCCTTCCGCCTGTCTGATTCGAGCGTCAGCCTGCGCTTCGGCAATTTCAGTCTCGCCTTTAACATCCGCTTTTACCTTAATTTTCTGCCCGCCCACAAGGTTGCTTCCAAGCGTGCTTGCCGCGCCGCCTATCAAGCTGTTGAGAAAACCCATAAATAGCCTCCTAAACTATCATTAAACTTGCCTTTGAAGAACATACGCCCTTCATTGTTATGGCCCCTGGGTCAAGAGTACCATTACTTTAATAAATCCCATTTGTCCAGGTATTTGCCTTTTTCATCGCTAAAGCCTTTTTTGTCTGCTTCCTGTTTTGCCAACTGCTTGCTTGGGACAATGTAAAATCTCTCGGTAGGTTTTTCGTACAGTATAAAAAACCATGACTTGTGGGCTCTTTCTTTTATGCTTTTGAAGTAAATGGCTGACCAGGCTTTGGTATCGTTTTTTGATTTGACTTGAATGCGGTATACGTTGCCTGTTTCTTTGTTTACCGCTATTAAGTCATCGTCTTTGGCGCTTGCTTGATGCGGGGTATAGACGCGGAAGCCTTTTTTGACCAGTTCTTTGGCAGTTCCTAGTTCCGCAATTTGCCCAACTGTTGTTTTATCCGGCTTCTTTTCCATGTGTTTCTTCCTTTCCTTTTACTGGCGCTGGCATTTTTACCCTCCTTTTTGTTAATTGCTGTTCTGCGTGAAACGGCTGTAGCCATTCATTAAAACCTTCCGCCGCTATAACCTGCATCGATGATGACTTTGCGGGTAGCAATGCTTAATTTGGTACAGTCTTCAAAAGCACTAGGCATACGTCCAGAAGCATCACCATAGCTAATTCTGTGGGACGGCAGGTTCACGGTCTCCAAACTGCTGCAACCTGCAAAAGCCATATTCTCTATCTCTCTGATGCTTTCCGGCAAGGTTACGGACTTTAAGTCTTTGCAAAGACTAAATGCATACATCGGAATTACTTCCACCCCTTCAGGGATAACAATAGAGGTAAGGCCGCTTCCCCTAAAAGCACTTTGCCCTATTCTCCTTACCGTGTCTGGTATGTCAATAGATTTCAGCGATTTGCAATTTAGAAAGAACTCGCTTGGGATAAAAGTTAACCCTTTGGGGAAGGTAATTGATTGCAATGGAGTATTACTAAAACCAGGGTTATAAATACCAGCATCGTCGGGGATTATTTTTATGGTGTCTGGCAGTACTACTCCGGTTACTTTTGTGTTCTCAAAACCACGTCCACTGCCATCCGGACTGGCCCTACCTAATTGGATAACTGACATTCCCTCTATCTCATTAGGCACAATGACGTTGCCGCCCTTTCCGGTGTACCTAAGAATTACTATGCCCTTGCCGTCCCTGGTCAGGTCGTACTTAAAATCCGATGCTGGAGCCGCGTTTCCCTTAACGGCAGATTGCGAGGCTTTTTCCTCCGTGGGTTTTGAGCCTCCTGCCACCTTCTCCGTTATATTGGCGACGGCGTTTTTTGCCGAGCCTTCCAAAGCGCCCAATGCGCTGTCGATGTCAGGCGAGTCGGAGGACGCTGGGACTGATTTAGCCGCCTTTGGCGAACAGGCGATAAAAGCAACCACCAAAAAAACTGCCATGCCGCAGGCAATCTGATTGGCAAGGGGAATCAGGCGGTTGAGAAGCGGGAACTTCTCCCTCGCCGATTGCGGTATTTTCTTTTCGGCCAACGACCTGAAAGGCAGAAGGCTGATCCGCTTCTTGACCTTTGTTGCGCCTGCTTTGAGTTTTTCCTTTCCCGCTTCGATGTTTTCCTGGCTAAAAGCCTCGCCGAGCTTATCCTTTCCGGCCTTGATGGCCTCAGCGGCCTTTTCCTTTGCTTCTTTTGCGTCCATGAATTGCCTCCTTGACGCTTAAAATGAGAATATAAAAAGCCGGTATATACCTATACTGGTACACCCGACGTTTTTTCTGATGGGAATATATAGTGAATTTACTTCGCTGTTAGTTAGTTGACTCGATTGTTTAGAAGATAAGTATAATTGCCTGTTGCCTGTTGCCTGTTGCCTGTTGCCTGTTGCCTGTTGCCTGTTGCCTGTTGCCTGTTGCCTGTTGCCTGTTGCCTGTTGCCTGTTGCCTGTTGCCTGTTGCCTGTTGCCGATCACTGCTTAAAATTGCCTCTGGCAATTTTAAGCTTGGAGTATTCATTTTTTTGTTAAAATGGGCACTCTTTTGGCTAATCATTGGACATATTGTACTTTATTAAGAAAAATTTGGCAAGTCATCGGGCTTTGCCCCTTTTCGCTGAAAAAATTGTGGAAAACCCCGGTTTTTTAGCGTTTTTTGCCTTTTTCTATTCCCTATCTCGCCCCTTATTCACTCATTTCCCAATTCTGGTTGCAAATACCCAAAAATATCGATATATTCAAGTCAGAAGTAACAACATGGCCGCCAAAATCAAACCAATAAAGCCAACTGTCATAAAAGACAAGCAAATTGTCCGTGAAGTTATCGCCCAGGTACGCCAAAAACCGACCGCCGAAGATGTCAAATGGGCCAAATCCCGCCGGAAACTGTTTAACGAACTGACGGCAAAATGCCCCCAAACGGCTAAAAACAGTCAGTATGCGCAGGGACATTTTGTTTAGTGATGAAGTATAAGAATCGGCTCTTGTTAGCTCGCCTATAATTGTGAATCATGTCTGATATAGAATATGAATAAACCATATAAATCAAATAGAACATTTGGCGATGATGATCTTAATTTTAATTTTAATGCATGTGTTGGTCAAAATGGTCAAGCAAAAATCCAAGATTATCAATTCGGATATCAATTAGCTGTTAATGTAATGATAAACTTCATTAAACAAGATACTAGATATGTTGATCCATTAATTTATCCTTTATTATTTTCTGCAAGGCATAGTATTGAATTGTTTATTAAGGAGATTATAAGTCATTTAGAAATTATTAATAAAATGATATATAATAAAACCCAATTTAAAAATCATTTTTTAATTCACGATATAAGCATATTATGGGAGCACCTCAAAAAAATATCATCATTTGATAAAAGAATTAAGGATCCTATTAGTAGGCTTGACGAATATATCACGGATTACTTTGATATTGACTTAACTGGTGAAACTTTCCGTTATCCTTTTGATACAAAGAATAAGCATCATTTAGATGATTTTTCTGTTATCAATGTATTAAAATTTGAGAAACGTTTTAATGAAATGAACTCAATCATAGAATATGTTTATTTTATTATCGACAATTTGACTACTGAATATGATGTGGGGACATTTATTTGTGGATTATCAAGACATGAAATAGAAGAAATTTCAAAAAAGCTTCCTAAAAAATCCAATTGGTCTGAACCATCTTTTAAAGTTATATCTGAACAAATTAAAAGTGAATATAATATACCTTCAAATAAAGCGTATTCAGAAATTTTAGACTTAATAAAGAAGCATAAGGAATTTTCTTATAACATTGGAATAACAAATATATCTACAGTATTAACTAAGGACGAATACAACATTTTTAAAATGGGGTATCTTTATTCACGTGCCATTGAACGACCAGAAGGTATTCAAACAGTTTCATTCGAAAAGCTATTTGAAATAAATAATGATTTAGCCAATACAAATCAGAAGCCCTATTTGGAGAAAAAGAATGATTTTATTAATTCTGTCATAGATAATCTAAGTTTAGAATCAATAGCCGCCTTATGTTCCTTTTATGATATTGGACATGAAAATCTCTATTCTGAACAGTACGAAAAAGTTTTTGACTTTTATTTAAAAGGAAATAAGTACAATTTAGTCCTTGACAGGCTATCTGATGGCTATAGACGGGTTGATGATATAGAAAAAGGAATAAAAAAATGCGGTCAAGTACATTTGCTTTAAAGATAATACCATATACTTCTTATAAAAATGCTTATTTATCATGGGGAAAGATAATTGTACTTAAATTTTAACAAACCTATTCATCATTGGAATTATTTTCTTGCTATTGAAGATGACTTAATCAATACTTCTCGGTATGTAGAATTCACTATTGATAATATGAAAACATATTCTGTTGAATATACCAAAATTATTCTTTCTGCGGCGTCGGAAGTAGATGTCTTGTTAAAGCAAATATATTCATCTTTTGGATATAAGAAAAAACAGCCGAATTTTAAGGATTTTTGTGATGTGTTAAAAATAAAATTGAATTCATTAATAACAGAACAGCTTTGTTTAGAACAGTATGGCATAACTCTATGCCCATTCGAGGAATGGAAAAATGATAGTCAACCAGGTTGGCATACGGCGTACAATAACTTAAAGCACAATCGAACATTGAATTATAAAGAAGCAAATTTAGAAAACGCATTATTATCCGTAGGGGCTTTATATTCAACGGTCGTTCATTATTATTTATGTTCTACTCCGTTAAAAGCAGGCATTGAAGAACGCCATTTATTGGATTTCACTCACTCGTTATCACCAATGCCAAAATTAATACGTTTTATAAGGTTTCTATAAATATATTTTGTATTGAAACTAATAAAGAGAAAGTCTCCCCCGGTGTTGCGCTTTACCAGCTACGGTTTTTCCGTAGCATTGCTTAATAAGCCTATGCTAAATATGGTATAGGCTCGTTCTATTAAAAAGCCCTTGTTTTGCATAATGTATAAGAGCTACATTAACTTATGTCCGTAAACTATCTAATCCTCGGTGATAATCCCTAAATTTTCAAAAAATTGGAGGAAAACAGTAGCTATTGTGTATGGTGAAGATAAAATAATTCATGCTTCAGAGATAGGAATCAAGGATGAAAGCGACGTGCTTTCATTACAGAATAAAGCAAACTGGTTTTACAATGTATGCGAGGCTTTAGAATTCACAGCCATTGTGGGGAAACGCTTGGCAAAAATTTGTTGCAAAATCAACAATAATTTGTCAAATAAAATTAGTTCTAATACTTCCATAGAAGCAAATTCTGTATTGCTCACGGTTTTAAATTTTTCAGCCTCTTTCTTCGATTTATTCTTTTTCCCGTCTGCAATGAATGGAAAAATTTCTTGTCCGCAAAATAACATTGAATACAAGTGGCAAATAACAGTACCCTTTAAAAATCCCACTGCCAGATTATTAATCGGTTTACGCAATGCTTTAGTGCATAGGCATCCGATTAACACCCGCAATATGCGCTTTTTAGGCATTGCAAACCGCATGGGTCTTGCCTTATCGCCAATAGAGTTCAATAGGTATATACATCTGTCTCCGAAAATTATTGAAGAACCTAATACACGCAAAAAAATAAAATTTATCCGTGAAGAACCTTTTGACTCCAAATATGCCCTTTTTGCCAATTGGTTTGCCTGGGATAAAGGTAAAACTCTTTGCTTTCTTGATTGTGAAGATTTTGGCAATGGTGTATCGGATTTTTTATTTACTTTGCTTTCTGACATTGTAAAAAGAAATGATGGAAACATAAGAGACCTATTATCTTTGTTACGCAAAATTAAAAATGGAAGTGTCTATTTGCCTGACATTAGAACTTCTTATGACATAGGCGCATACCATGTTACAAAGCCGTTTATTACCCGCCTAATATGAAAACATTTTATCTTTACGTGCTGTGTGTCCTACCGACCGATGCCGAAGGCTAGAACCGTCCGACCGAAGGTCGGCGATAGTCCTAAGAACGAACTAGCAAATATGCCTTATAATTTTTCCCTTGACACTTTTTGTTACAACCACTATAAAATGATTATTCTACAAAATCTCATAACTTAATTAATGAATTCTCATCAGGAATACTACCAAATATATGCTCAAGTATTTTTATATTATTTAACATAGTTCCCTTATAGTTAATAAGTTTTAATACTAATTTATAAAATAGTCTATCCAACACATTACAAGTAAAAAACAATTGGTGAGCAGTGGAAGAACTATTTTTAATATCTCTTCCAATTTCAAATTGCAAATTAGCGTGTAAAAAATTATTCCTGTTTTCAATAGCTTTTATCTCATAGTCCTTTAGTTTAATTCCCAATAATTCATATGGCCTTTTTAATTTTTCAGTATTTGTTGGTTGATTCAAATTGTCAATACGTTTTATTAGGGTTATAAAATCATCTCTATCTATTATTTCCTTATAAGCTTTTATTAAATCAATTATCTTTTCTCTTATTTCCTTCGCTATCTTTTTTTCCTTTATAGGATTTAATCTTTCTTCGTTTTGCTTTAATATATAATTACATATTCCTTCCATCACAACAGCAAGACATGCTGGTCTGGTATCAAGAGGGTAACAGCTTGAAGCAATGTAAACAAATAAACAATTCAATATCTCAGGGTTGTTATAACATAGATTTACCAAAGCATCAAATGGTTCTTGTTGTATTGTAGGCATATTAACAATTTGTCTTGCTACTTCCTTTATATCAAAAATATCATATGAATTATTGTCTAAAAATCTGAATGGAATAGTTATACTTTCTCGTAATGACCTGTACTCTATAAATTCAACAGCATGATATTCATTATCGAGAGAACCTAAAATAAAACACTCGTCTTGCCTAAAAAAGGATGTGAAAAAGCCTAAAGAAACTAATATAGATATTGTTTGATTATAAAAATTATTGATATTTGATTTTGAACTACAATCTATAAATAAATAAAATAACTCATTATAACTAACTTCAAAAATATCATAAATATAGTTATTTATGTGTGTTTTTATTAATCCGTAACAACTAGCTTTTTCCCAATTAAATGGCTGTAGCGGTAAAAGGAAAGAGCATAGAATATGACTTTCTACTGGCAAAACCATCCTAAAATACAAGTCATTTTTTAAATTACCTTTAATAATATTCTTTAGCTCGAGCGTGTATTTTAGATTATGTTTGTTAAATTGATGCTTCTCTTTTCTGAATAAGACATTTTCGCTGGTATATTCTTGACCATTTTTTGACATTTCTATATTAAATTGTTTATTAAATTCATCTGTCAATAATTTCTTGGTTTCAATGTCTAACAAAAAACCATTTTTATTTTTTGCCAGAGTTGCCAATCCATCTTTATGGTCAATAGCGGGTATATTCACGATACAAGAAGTAATATTTAGGATTTCTGACAGAGCGTCCAGAGAAGGAAGAAGACATTTTAAATTTTTTTTATTTATTTCGCTCATTAGCATAAAATACCTTCGCATATTTCAAAGAATTTTGCAATGTAATTTTACATAATAATCAAAAAGTTATATACACCATTTAATAAACTATTACCGCACCGAATCTTTTAAAGAATAAATAATAGTCACTTAATGCTCATTACTCATTTTTTATAAGGGGAGAAGTCTCTCCCCTCGCTTCAAAGCCAAAGCAAACCTTCGGTTTGCTCCGGCTTTTACGCTACCCCTCTCAGCGGGGGTTTCACCCCCGCAACGCCCCCAATAAGGTAGAAAATTGCTAACGCAATTTTCCTAAATCATTTAACCTCACAAACGCTACATTTTCCCGCGTACCTTTACCGTTATTCCGCAAAGCCCTTTTGGCATGGTTTTTGCACTTGTGGCGATGAGCGCCACGCAAAAACCATGCCAACCCCTTAGAAACCTACGGTTTCAGGGGTCAGGGGAATCTTTCCCAATCGCTCAAAAAAACAGTTATTCGCTCCATCGCTACCAAAGCACAGCATTGTCCCTGTAGCGGCACAGCCAATAGGTATGTGGTTTTTCCCCGGTCGGGGGTGGGCGGGGGCCGTCACAAGTGAGGCCCCCATCGCCCACCCCCTCTTTCCGGGGAAAAACAAAGGGGCAGGTCTGGGGGTTCAAGGTCAGCATAGCTCTGTCCTTATTCATCCCGGTTACATATCGGGTTATTCGGAGGTTTGCAAATGCAAGCATCTAATAACAAGCGGTATTATACTCCGCAGTTCTCAGCCCTGGCGGCCGTCTCCGTCCGCCGTCTCGCATGGTCAGTAGGTAAGCCTATGACATCAACAGTCGATTTAATGGTCAAGCTCGTATCATCTTATGTGGAGCCTAAAAAAATCTGTCTGTCTTGCAAGGACAACACGCGCTGCGTCGATTGCAGTTTTTACAACCCGCCTACGCCGCAACAGCGGGCTTCAATCCTGGCCTCTATGGGTCTGTAATATTCAGTTCATCCAGGCTTAGGAGGGGTTATGTCTCTTTACTATCAGGTCTTCGCCCATGTCTACCCTGCACAATGTGACAGGGTAATAGTCCACAGCCATATTTTCAGAGTGGATGCTCCCAAATTACCGAAGCCATCCCTTTCATCATTTGGCAACTTCTTTACACTAAAAAGATTTTTCAAAACCAGAGAAAAGGCCGAAACATGGGCGCTCGGCCTTCACCAAAAGTATGCAAAAGGCCCCGCCAAAAATCCCAGCCTTGACGGCGGCCAGCTTTATTTATTCCAGGAGGTTTAGGGATGAAAATAAAAACTATAAAAAGCCTACGGGCTTATATTTACAACAATTCTTCTTTTCCTGAAAGGACAGTAAACAATGTCATAAAAGAATTGGGCTATCCATTAACAGGCAAAGGAGAACTTTTTAAGGAACTGTCCGCAGATTTGGTAAACTGTGCCGAACATGGCGCAGACATCGGCATATCGGGTTTTATTTACTACAGCGAAACTATACCCTTCTTCAAAAAAAACCGCACCGCCATAGCAAGCCACATCGAGATGACAGCCGAAGAACTTGGAACAGACATTTTTTCTCTTGTTCAAGGTTTTGGCGTTTTCCGCAATTCAGAAAAACCCACACCCGCAGAAATAGGGAAAGCTTTATGGGATAAAAGCCAAACCCATACGGATTTAACGACCCTATACAATGTATTCGCTTGGTATGCCTTAGAGGAAGTATCAAGAGCTTGGTACAGGTACTTAGAGGATAACCCCGGCTACAGGGCAAAGTTAGCAGCATAGTCTATAGCCCCGGCCTTGTGGCTGGGGTTATAAATAAAAAAAAGCCGTCCGGCGGCACGGTATACTCAACCGAGCCGCACAGCGGCGAAGGTTCCCCTCTTGATGCCGCTGAAACTAATGCTTTAGCTGGAGTTTTGCGCTATCCAAATAATGATAAAGCCTTGTATCCAAGCACAGACAGCGCAAAACTCCGAAGTAAAAAAATGGCATGGAGGCCATTTTTTTACTCGGACGGCAATGCAAAAAACGCGCTCCCGCCCACTTATTGCACGGCGTAGCCGTGTTTTTACAAAAAAGTATCACGGCGTCGCGCTGATAAAGCCCATTTTACGGACTTATGCGTGAAGGCTTTAGCCTGAACAGCGCGCGCTTGGGAGGGCGATGGAGCCAAATCAAGAAGCTTTAGTTTTGAGAATGACCATGTTCCCTTTCGGTCTGGTAACTAAAAAACCGTCCCTCTTACGGAACCTCAAAAACAATTCGCCGTATTCGAGACTTTCAGTAGTAGCGTCAAACTTTTTAAGCTCGATTCCCCGCCTGTTTCCGTGCTGTATCCGCTTCGGATTCATAAAAATCGCAAACGCCTGATCTTCCTCGATGTCTGCAATCTGCGGAAGTATTGAAACCTCGTGATATGGGTACAAATCCAGCCGCCCCGGCATCGCTTCTGTCGGCCCCCGCCAAATCGGGCGGCCCGTGGTGTCCTCGATACTGGCGATATGGTTTAAGACAGTTTCATTCAGGAACCAGGCGCAATCTTTCCGTTCCTCTGCCGGAACCTTATACACGGCATCACGGAAATCCTTCCATGTCAGATCGTCAATGCTATTACCCTTGATAGTTACCTCTGTAACGTCGGAACAGGCCATTGCCCCGGTGAACGGATCGTTATCGGCTAACAAACACTGGCGGTCAAACTCCTGTCCGTATGTTTCCAAAAATTCATCCACGAACATAGCCCCCAAATCGACAAAGACATCTTCCTCGAATTCATCGAACCACGGAATATAACCCGCCAATGTGTAGGCTTTAAGCTCTACACGCTCCGCCCCTTTGGGCTTGCTCCCCTCGATTTTTTGGCCGTATGCTGTGAGCCAATTTAGTTGGACACCGCCCCGGTCTCTGGTAGGCAGGAAAATTGACGGCCCCATCATCGGGCGATGGCGGACAAGGCTCATCATCACGGATTTTTTTGCTACCTCGGTCATTATTTCAGTTTCAAAAATTGGATTGATAAGGTACTGATCATTTGTTGCCATGTTTCCCATCGGCTCGCCCAATGCTGCCTTACTAACTGTCCATCCCTTTTCGCTCCACGAAACGTCCTTTGGGTTAGTCCAGTTATCGCTTTTCAGGTTAGGGCTGAACGCCAGATCCGCCAGCGTTTTATGATTGCCCGACCACGCCGCCGCAATTCCCTTTCCGAGGTTGTAAAGCAGTTCACGGCGGGAAAGCTCCCTTGGGCTTTTAGCCTGCCCCTTAATGTCTTCCCGCAGAGCCTTGACCGTACTTTTAAGGGCTTCGACTTCGCTTGTTTCCTGAACCGTGATAGTTTCAAGAGTTTTAACTATCCCCTCAAGAATTATCTCTTTTTCCTGAAAATACGCCGTTGCCGTTTCAGTGTTGGTGAACCCCGTCAACTCGATTTTCTTCATTGTGGCTAATTGTTTTTTAACCACATCCAATTGTTCATTACCCATATAATCTCCTTGCTAAAAATATTGGCGGCATGGATGCCGCTGTTTTCAATGCTTTAGGTGAAGTTTTTCGCAGAAAAACTTCAATCTGAAAATCCGGCATGGATGCTGGATTTTCAGACTTCGTCCATTAGTTTACTCCTGTAAGTTATTTATTAAGCAATTCCAAAATGGGATTGCAGGATCGCTTTTTTCATTGCTTGCTGATTTTGCCAATGCGAAAGGGTTTGCCGGAACATTGCAGATTGAAAACTCTAAAAGTTCCTGCTTGCGGAATATTAAGCTCGTTCCGTCCTTGCTGTCTTCTTTTGACGGTATCTCAATCTCCACAGGCCGAAACCCAACCGACCCAGCCCGAATAACACCAGCCTTTACCCTCTGCCCGATTGACCAACCGAAAGCGTCATAACTTTTATCGTTGAAGAACACAACGCCGTGAAGCCCATCCCCATCGACAGCAAGCCCCTCGATTTTCCCGATTGCGGGAATATCGTACCTGTGCGCCCATTCGACAATAGGATTATTCATGTACCGCCTAAAATCCCAACCCTGCGGATCAATCCGTTCGCCAAAACGGTCAAGGTCAAATGTCGAAAGCGTCCACGGAAAGCCTTGCCCAGCCTCAACGTCTGCCGTTAGGTGAAACGGAACGGAAGCCATCAATTCAATGTCTCCATCAACCTTATAAAGCCCAGCCGCCTCTTTTTTCACGCCAAGAAACTCAAGCAGTACGCTTGAATTAGCCATTTGAAATTCCCCGCTTTTCGTTCTAACAATCATAGCTTCCTCCTATTCCTCATTGTTCATTGTTAATTGCTCACTGTTCATTATCCTATTTCATCCAAATCAACGACCCCCCGCCTGATTCCATTAACAAGAATATCTACCACAGTATTCCCGCCGCATTTGCGGTAAATATTTGCCTTATGGTATTTCACTGTATGCACAGTCAAAGACATGGCATTGCCAATTTCCCTGTTTGTTTTTCCATCGGCGGACATCTTTATAATCTCCTTCTCACGGCTGGTCAGCCCTTCGCCGATTACTGCGCAAGCCCTGTCTTTATCAAGCAAGGCTTTGACATCGGCAGGGCAATATGGCTGCCCACTGGCTATACGCCAGACTATTGCCTGAATGTTTTTTTCCGAATCCCTAAGCGAAAAAAAACTGTCAGCCCCGGCCATGATAAACCGTGCCGCCGCCACGGGCTTTACTTCGGAAACAGCCCACACCGCAATCCGCACGCCCTTGTGATGCCGTGCCGTCCTTTGGACATAAACATCCGTCCCGTAACCGTTAAAGCAGTTTTCAAGGAAAATAAACTTGGGGCAAGCCGACTTCATTTTTGCCGCCAAATCACTGTCATTCCCGGCAACATAAACCTTCAAATTTGTATACGACAGCTTTTCCTTCAGCAAGTCGGCGAGAAATATAGCGTTAGTTGCAATGACAACGCTGTTATTCCTCATCCGCCGCCTTCTTGCCATTTATGGCGACAAGGCTCTTGGGCTTATACCAAACATCCCCCCAGGGCTTAGGCTCCTTGCCACGCTCCTTTAACACGTCATTGATTGTTTTTAATCCTGCATTTATTTCCGCAATATCCCTTTTGCTTTGAGCGTCCTCGCTTTCCTGCAACTCGGGAACATCCCAAAGATCAAAGACGCCGCGCTCCTTAATGCCAAACCTAAGAAAAAATTGGCTCTCCAGTATTTGCTCAAACTGTTTCAGTGTTGGGACTAATGTGTACTTCCAAAACGCCGAGTGCTGCTCCGCCGTATCCTTGCCGGAAAGCGCAGTAGACTTATCGCTAATGTTGGCTACCCTTGGCGGTATGCCGTACTTGGCAAGTATGGTGTAAAGGTTCCAGCGTTTAAGCTCAAAAAGTTTTATAACTTCCGGCGTAAAAGAAAGCGGCTCAAAGTTTGTCCCCTTCCCCAAAACCGCAATCTTGCGCCCTGCCCTGACAGCCCCGTATTTGCTTTCCCACCGCCGTTCAAGCTGGTCGGCTTCCTCCGGCCTCAATGTCTGTTCAGTTTTTAAGATGCCCTGCGGTATTGCGTTGTTTTTTAGTAATTGCGAATTTGCCTTATTAGCAAAATAATCCTGTTCCAATTCAAGAGCCAAAGAGACAAGGGGATTTACCCCACGGACAGGATTCCACGGGTTAAATTCCCGAAAGTGTACTATTTCGTCAGAAAGAATAGGTATTAGTTCTGTGGCAGAATGATAAAACCAGCGGCGTGGCGCATTCCAAAACCCAAAATCAACCCCTCCCCTTAATTCTCCCTCATGCCTCATTTTTCTAGGGTCAAGTACAAAAATTTCTTTTGGCAGTCCGCCGGAATAGCTCGGCCCGAACCACCAAAACGCCTCCCCCTCCAAATGCCACCAAGCTGCGGTCTCCTTCCACAGGTCAAAGCGGCTTTGTAATTGATTTGGTTTTTGGAATAGATTATAAATTGCGCCGTCTGTAACATCGTTCCCGCCCTTCTTTATGCAGAAATCGGCGCGGGCGATATTGCGGATCAAAATGCCGACGGCAATGTTTACCCATGCGTTTATGAGGTAAGCATTGTCAGTCAGCGTCTCTTCAAAAAAACTATCACCGAAGTCCCCAGCGGTCAAGGAAAAACAACTGCCGTTCTCTCCTGTTATCCCTTTGTTTCCCTGTAGGCTTATTTTTTGTCGCCTGTTGGTAGGCAGTAACCGCTTAAAGATATTCATAAAAGGATCACTCCCTGTTGAATATCCGAGAATACCGCATACCGCAGAGCGTCAAGGAAATGGTCGTTTACCTTTACGATCTGCCCCGCTTCGTCCCTGCAATAATCCCATATTTCAGAAAGCACCCCGGTACACTTTTCAGAAACGTAAAATTGGCGGCGTTCAATTTTGGCGTTGATATAATCTATCCCACTGTCTACGCTGTTATTGGCTTTAGTGCCGCCTGTTATTTCCTGTATCCTTTCGCCGCCAGCGGGATCGCAATAAACAGGCATACCCATTCCGTCAGGGCAATCCATCAAGTCCCTTGCGGTTACTTCTTCGTTAAAACTTTGGGTAGTCATGTTGTATGCGCCGTAGTCGCCCAGGACGTAAATCACATCTCCAAGCCAGCCGATTTTCACGAAAGTAATATTCAAACCGAAATCTTGCCCGGCGGCGTATCGGTCAAAGCGTTCAGGCAAGTCAGAAGAACGCAAAATCATCGTCTCGTCAAACTTGTCATAGATAACGCCCTCGGCCTTTACCCAAAGCCCATCCCTAAACCTTGCCTTTTGCTTTTCGGGAAGCGTATCGAGAATGTCCGAAATATAATCTTCCGGCAAATTAGCTTTGTTATCTTCTGGATTAAGGAGCATTGCCTGATATAGCTCTGGCTTATCTAGTGGGTCGCCAGTAAAGAATGTCCGTTTCAAAACAAAAATTTTGTAAGCCCAATGCAGGGGGCTGCCCGGATTGCAGTCGTAATAAAACAGGTTCCGGCAGCCTTCCACACGCATAGCCAACCGTGAATAAGCCGTTGTTACAGCGGCATAGGAAAGCTGGCTAATCTCGTTAAAATAAATCGTGTTGTATTCGTGTCCAAGTATTTTGTCAGCTTGTTCACGGTCTCCCAAACCGCCAATCCAAATTTCAGAAGAATTAAAAAGCGTAACCATGCTTTCATGCGCAAGGTATGTATAGCCGTTTTTGCCAACGGTATTGTCAAGCCACGGCATCAATGTTTCCCGCAGTACGGATGAACGGGCGTCTTTAGCCCTGTAACGGCAAATCAGATGGCGGCTTCCGGCATACTTCAAAGCCCTAAAGATAATCGCCATAACCAGCACCGTAGTTTTACCGCTTCGGCTCCCGCCGAAAAGCAAAACGTGTTTAGCCCCGCCCTTTAACAACGCAAGGGCTTTTCTCTGCACCGCCGTTGGCTTGAATAAAACCGTCGTACCCATGCGCCCGCCTATAATCCGTTAAAGTCAGAAGTAAAATTCAATTCGCCTTGCTTCGTTTCAGGCTTGCCGTTAGGCGCAACCAGCCCAGCCCCCTCACGTTCCGCTTTAATCGCCGTCTTTACCCATTCAGGCAAAGAGTCTTGCGTCAAATCCGCAGGGTTCATTGTGTCAAGTTTTTTGCTCACGACATCGAGCATTTTCCCTGTAACCATTCTCTGCTTTTCGCCTTGCGCCTCGATGGTTTTCCGCAATTCTTCCTGCTTCAGTTTTTCAATGTAGCGGTCATAATCGGCGGCCCGCTTTGCCCATTGGTGCTTCACGGCCCATTGCCGCCATTGCTTGTAGCGCTTCTCAATCGTTGAAGCTTCTTTCCCTGCGTATTCAGCTTCTGCCGCCTTGCGTATGTTCCGTTCCGGCCCGTAGTCTCGGAAAGAGCAAAAAGCCGTATATGCGTCTCCTGTCTCCCCGGGCAGACGCTCCCAGCTCTCGTAGGGCAGGACGGCTTCTTTCGCTTCTTTGTAGGCTTTGTCAAAATCCGTCATTGGCTTTCTTTGCCCTCTTTGTTAGGTTTCTTGCCCTGCGGTTCCCTCGCCCGTTCCGCCAGCCATTCGTCAATCCGCTTTTTGCTAAACCTCACGCTTCGCCCGATTTTGATGAAAGGTATTTCCCCCTTCATGACCAAATGGCGCAGCGTCCCATGCGCCACTTTCATGTACCCGGACAAGCCCCGGTAATCCATCACGGCGTCATTCGGCGGTTCCGCTGGTTTCATGCTCTTGCCTGCATTGCCGAATAATGGCCCAGGTCAATCGGGAATGGTACTAGCCACTTGGCTAGGTTTTGGGGAAAAAAGCAAAAAAAATGCAAAAAAATAGCCGTTTCCGGCGCAAACAGGAAACGGCTTGTCTTACGATAGCGGTTATTTCAGGCTATGGCTTTTTGCCCAGCCCCCTTCTTTTCTCCCTGCGTGTCCTCTACGTCCGCAATTTCGGCATCCTTGAAAGCCAGCAATTCGGCCTGCACGTCCCTTATCTCCGTAAATTTTCTGGTATCGAAATGCGTGTAATGCTCCGTCATGCTCATTGACCTGTGGCCTGTTACGGATTGCACCTTGCTGTCCGCAACGTTGGACATCCTCAGCAGCGTGTTGAAGAAATGCCGCCAGGCATGGAAGCTTAAATTCCTTTTCAGCCTTTCCTCGTGGCTAATCCCGATGCGCTCAAGGGCCCTGTCAAAATCCCGTCGTATCCTGAATTCCGGCACAGGCGTTTCCCCGCCGTTTTCGGAAAACACAAACCCGCCCCCGTTTGCCCTTAGCAGTTCTTCCAGTTCCTGTTTCATAAGGGGGGTAATAGGGATATTCCTGTTATGCTTGGTCTTGGTATGCGGCGTATACCCAAAGCGGTTGTATTGCCCTGTGATGAAAATGTAATCGTCAAACACATATTCGCCCCGCAGCCCTAAAAGCTCCCCTATCCTTAGCCCGGTACAGGCCGCCAATCGGTGGGCCAAGTAAACCACCTTGCTCTCCCATACCGTAGCCCAATTTGCAGGGAACAGTTTCCGGGCTTCCTCGACCGTCAATATAGCCCGTACTATTTCGTCTGCTTTTAATTTCTTCACTTCGCCGCAAGGGTTTGATTTAATCAGTTTTGCCTTTGCCGCTTCTTTTAGCATCATCTTCAGGGTTATGTATATGAGGTTTATGGACTTCGGTTTTAATCCGCTTTCGCTCAATGATAAAAGCCAGCCCTCGACGGCATTGGGGGTAATATCGTCAAGGCGGTACTTGGCGAAATAGTCTTTTATGTGGTGCGTGAAATTAGACTTGTGTATGTAAATAGACCCCTTCGTTAAGGGATCGTGAAGCTGCCGCCACTTCAAATAGCGGCAAGTTTCGATGTCCCACCAGCCCTCGGAAAACTCCGCAAAGGTCGGCACTTTCTGTTCTGGGATCAGCAATCCGTCCCTGAACAGCTTCATGCAGTAAGCCGTCGCCTCTGTCTTTTTTGTTTTCCCTGTAGACTTTGCCCATTGCCGCTTGCCGCTGTCGTCATAGCACTGGTAATAAAACACCCGCTTCCCGGACGGAAGCTTCCTCGCAAACACCGAAAAAATAGCCTTTGCCCTCATAAAACCCTCTTTTTGGGATATTGCTGTCATATCGGCGTATACCCCAAATTCATAAAAATAGGTTAGACGGAACCAGCAACGCTAATTCCTTATGGGATAAAGACTTTCACAGTTTCTACGTTATGTGTCCTAGCCACTTGGCTAGGTTTTCACATATATTAAGGTTTTTTAATCATTGACCAGCATCAAAAGGCGTTTTATAGTACATTAATGGATGCTAGCGGTGGTTTTAATAAGTTGGTCTCTGGCCTGTCCATTGACGAACGGCATAATCTTCTTGAAAGATTAAAGATACAGTCAAATTTTTCCGCGAAAGTACTGTACGAGGAAGATGGCGGCGCGGGGGCTTCCGCTGACATTGAAACCGAGTTTACCAAACTTCCCTGGTTTATACACCTTTGGTATTATTTCTTAAGCCTTTTTAAGTCCAGGCCCCCCATGAAAATCTATGAAGACACTAAAGTATCGATACTGGGAAATAAAATAGAAGAAAGAGCCCCGGGCTTATACGACTATCAGCAAGGTATGCTTTTGCCGCTTTTTTTCCGCCAAATGACAAAGTTAAAAGAAGCGGCCCATTTCTTTTACTCTGCCCTGGATTCAAGCGTTAACCGCGACAAGGGGGCTTTTTATGCCTTTCTTGGCTCTCTTGAGATGCCCGATGTTCACAGAATTTTACAGAACGAGACAAACCCCGAAACTATTGTCGAAAAACATCCGAACACGCCGGAAAACGAGCTTCGCCAGTTGGCTTTAAAAAAAATGGATGACGCTTTTGCGATGATAGATGAAGAAAGAAGGAACATCATGTATTCCGATGCCCGTTCCCTGTTCTGCCTAAAAGAGCTGTCTTCCTTTTTATACGACAGGGTGCTAATGGCCTTTGAAAACAACGCGGCAGTAGGCGGGGAGACCTGTTCCGTCGGTATTGTAAGGGATCTCCTCATGACCTTAAACAACATTTTGCTGTCACTAAAAATAGTCCCGCCCATGCCGCTTCTGGAATCGCTTTTTATTTTTATACTGCAAGAGAAGGTTGGAGAGCATGGGTTTGAAATAAACCGCGAAATCCGCATACTTTTGTCAAAGGCGGAAGAATCTCTGTCTGTAATCCGGGAATTTAACAGCCATGTTCCCCTCACATTGGTACTCCGTTGCAGTACGCGGAATATGTCGCTTTCGCCCCACGAATTAAGCGGCGGCGAAGAGTGGTTTGTTGTATACAGGGATTATTGGAAAAAGCACATCGACTCTGTTTTCGCCGAATTCCTTAAAGATCACCGTCAAAAAGAATTGGTGCAATCTTTCCGCCTGTTTTTAAAGGGCAAGGAACTTAAAGCGCTTGGGAACGTTCAGACAGATGCTAATCCTGAAGGGATGCCCATTAGAGGCGCCTTTGGCCTTTCTTTTCTTTACACTTTTTACCCTGTTGTCTTCATGCCTGACATCAACTGGATTCTACGGCCCATTCTTATTGAAGGGGAGTTTCAAAAAAAAGAAAACCGCCTGGAGTTTGCCGAGGGATACAATAACCTTATAAAGCTTGAGGATGAAATAAAAAAATTCGAATATAACATTTCCTCTTCCGGAGATTACTATAAGAGCTACGCTCAGATACGGCAGGATATGTCTTCACTCTCCATTAAGCGCCATAAAACGCAGGTTGTGTTAGGAGAAGCCGAAGAGGATGTGACCAGGATCCTGGAACAGGCCCGAAGCGCCTCTCAAACCATGATAAATATTCTGGGCGGCATCCTTGGGAAGGATTCAAAAGGGAAATACTTTCCTCTGACAAATCTTCCAAAAGTTGTGGGAAAAAACACCCTGTTCATTCCGGGAATGAGCGACGTAATTCAGAAGTTTCAATTTGTTTTAAAAGTTTTGGAAGACATCGATGATATGGAAAGCGGACGATAGAAACGCATGTACGATTACAAAGAACCCTGGAAACTGAAGATAGTCGAAATTCTGTCCGGTTTAAATGATTCCATCGATCCTGCCCAGGTTATCGCTGAAATCCCCCCAAAAAGCGAGATGGGCGACCTGGGTTTCCCCATGTTTGGCTTTGCAAAGCTTTTTAGAAAAGCCCCTGCCCAAATAGCGCAGATGGTCGCTGCAAAATTGCCAGGTTCCGTTGCGGACGGGCCCTATGTAAACATACGCCTGAACCGCAGCGAGCTTGCCAGGAACATTATATCGCAGTTGCTTGACAGCGCTAATGACTCAAGCAAAACGTCAGTGGGCAGACCCCCTACCCTTGCGGGCAAGCGGGTCATGGTTGAGTTTTCAAGCCCCAACACCAACAAGCCGCTCCACCTTGGGCACCTGCGCAACGATGTGCTTGGCGAAAGCATCTCCCGCATCCTCTCCTCCTGCGGCGCGGAAGTCCGCAGGGTCTGCATCATCAACGACAGGGGCATTCACATCTGCAAATCCATGCTGGCCTACAAAGAGCAGGGTGAAGGCAAAACCCCGGAATCCGAGGGAATAAAAAGCGATCGCTTCGTGGGCGACTGGTATGTGCGTTTCAGCCAGGGCTTGAAAGAGGAGACCGAAGCCCTTGAAAGGGAAAAGGGCCTCAGCAAAAAAGAAGCCGAAGCCCAGGCCCCCCTGCTGCTCCGGGCGCAGGAACTGCTCCGCCAATGGGAAGCCGGGGACAGCGAAACTGTGGAACTCTGGAAAAAGATGAACGCGTGGGCCATCGACGGCTGGAAGGAGACTTACAAACGCACCGGCGTCTTTTTCGACAAGTATTATTACGAAAGCCAGACCTACCTGCTTGGCAAGGACGAAATTTTAAAGGGCCTTGAAAAGGGCTTCTTTTACCGCCAGGAAGACGGCGCTGTCGCGGTGGATCTTACGGCGGAAAAGCTTGATAAAAAAATCCTGCTGCGTAGCGACGGCACTTCGATTTACATAACCCAGGACTTCGGAACCGCCATCAACCGCCACAAAGACTGGCCCTTTGACAAGCTGGTCTACGTGGTCGGCTCCGAGCAGCAGTACCATTTCAAGGTTCTTTTCGTTCTTTTGGAAAAGCTGGGCTATGAATGGGCCAAAAATCTCTATCACCTTTCCTATGGCATGGTGAACCTGCCGGAAGGCAAAATGAAAAGCAGGGAAGGCACTGTCGTTGACGCGGACGATCTAATCGACAGCCTTCGGGACATGGCTTTGGAAGAAATACGCAACAAGGAAAGGGAAGAGGCGTTAAGCGACCCTGAAGAAACGGCGGAAAAGATCGCCCTTGGGGCGCTTCATTATTTTCTTCTGCAAGTGTCCCCAACCAGGGACATACTCTTTGACCCCAAGGAATCCCTTTCGTTTAACGGAAACACAGGGCCGTACTTGCAGTACATGGGCGCTCGCATTTCGTCCCTCTTGCGCAAGGCCGAAGAAAGGGCAAGCGTCAGCGCCGCCCCGCCGCAACTCGAGCTTCTCACAGGCGACGCCGAATGGGAGCTGATTAAAACCTTGGGTGCCTACAACGACGCGGTAGCCGCCGCCGCAGATAATATGGATCCTTCCCTTGTAGCTGCTTACCTTTACGAGCTAGCCAAGGCCTTCAGCCGCTTTTACCACGACTGCCCGATTCTGGGCGCGGAAGAGCCTGAGCTTGCCGGGGCAAGGCTGGCCCTTTGCAAGGCGGTGCTGGTTGTGCTGAGGAATGCAATGAATCTGGTGTGTATTCCGTTTTTGGAAGCGATGTAGACTACTGCTTGACCAAAAGCCAATCATAGGTATTTGATAAATATTCTTAATATGCATATTGACATTGGACGATAATAATACTATAACATTACAATAATATTAACTTGGCTTATTTATATAGGAGTATTTTATGAGAAATATAGCTGATCTTAAGAAAGAACTCCAGGAAAAAATTACGCCGGATAACATTGTCGAAGCTATTATTTATAGAGCAAATGAAACACTCAAAAAAACTGAATGCAATACAATACCAAAACATGGGGCTTTTTTACAAACAGTATTCCATAATATGAAAAACAAAGTACCTGATTTGTTTTCCGATTTTATTTTTGACGAATCCGGAATAAATCCTTTTTCCAATGAATTGGATTCTATTCTTTTTCGTTTGGAAGCATCAACAATACTACACACATTGAACCCGACATTTAGAAATTATTCTATAACAAATTCCCAAATATTAGAGGCTTCATACAAAAAACTTGGAGAGAAGAAAGAAAAAATTGACAAATGTGCTGAAATTCTTTCTGAAATGGTAAAGAAGCAGGTTAAATAAAAGTGAATGAAAAAATATCAATTAGATGAGGTATCTGTCCGGGAAGCAATAGATTCTTATGTCGAAAAACAATTAGTGAATCACCAAAATATAAAAATCAGAGATAAGAAAGTTGTACATGATTCCATTCATGGAACTAACATATTTCACCCTCATGAGATTGCTTTTCTGGATTTGCCAATAATCCAAAGACTGAGGCGAATTTCTCAAACAGACCTCGCCTCGCTCGTTTTTCCTTCCGGAAATCATAATCGTTTTGAGCATACTATTGGCACAGCGGTTATTGCAGGAAAAATGATCGATTCATTATTATTAAAAAGTGAAATAGTAAGAAGGCACAATAAACGTAATTACATATTCAACAATTGCCGTGTTGCCGCAATATTACATGATTGCGGGCATGGTCCATTTTCACATCTTTCCGAACAAATTTATGGTTCACAATTTAATAAGATAAAGAAAAAAAATAAAGTACTAAGAGGGGCAAGCGCACACGAAATATTATCATATTTTATAGCAACCAGCAAGCCTTTGAAAAAATTCAACAAGGAAATAATTAATGGCGTTTATAAAATAGAAATTGACTTGGATTTTGTTGGTTCTATGATTGTGGGATATATAGATAAAAAAAATAAGGAATTAAATGAATACGGGTATGCTGTTGAATTGATTAATGGAGCATTTGATGCAGATAAGCTTGATTACATTTTAAGAGACGCACACACAACAGGTATTCACATGGCTTTGGATTTGCCAAGACTTATGCATACGTTAGACGTGATACCTGACAAAAAAAGGTAAATCGCCTGGCCATTGACATATCTGGTGTAATTGCGCTTGAAGAAATAGTTTTTAACAAGATGATTCTTACAAGTACATTATACCACCACCAAAAAGTACGAGCCGCAGGTTGTATGATGAAGAGCATTTTAAAAAAGAGTGGTAAATTTGATAACGTCCTTAATTATCTTAATTATACAGATGATATGGTTTTTTGCCTTGATCTCGATGAAAATGATTTAAATTATCAACTAAATATACTAAAAAACAGGGTTCTTCCAAAAAGAGCATTCTGTTTTTCTTCACATACCTTGTATAATGCTTCTGGCTTAAAAAACATCATGACGAATCTTGAAAGCGAAGAAATAAAAGATGAAATTATTGCAATTATTGCCAACTATATAAGATATGAGCTTAAGCATGACATCAATAATAATGAAATCTGGATTGACTCTCCCGCTCCTCCAAAATTCAAAGAGGCATCACAATGTTTGATAAAAAGCGATAGTTCAAAGGATCATTATATTTCCTTGCGTGATGTTTTTCCAACTGATGATTGGGGGAGGGCTTTTTCAGAAAACAAATGGAAAGGATTTGTTTATACCATGCCAGAAAATTGTGAATATGTTGCCAAAGCAAGTAAATATGTTTTTGAAGAAATTTTCCAGACAAAGTTTAACCAATTCGCGATAAAATTATGTAAGATCGATGTAAAATGAGTAGAAATTTCTGATAAGCTCTGTTCCCGTTAAAGATCGCAAATCGGTTTTATGTCTCTTTCTTATAACTGCGTTCAAAACTCACGCCTGGAATATACCCTTTGCGATAAGACATACGAAACCGAAAAAAAGATAACCGATGCAGTAAGTATTATCACCGCTGCCCATACAGTATTGGCAAGCAACCATTCGAAAGCTAAAATCAACTCCCCGCGAACTGAATTATTATAGTTCCACAGAATTATGAAAAAATAGATGACTGCCATCGACACGCCAACCGGAATATAGAATCCGAGAGCTTTACCTTTTGCGTATCCAATTTTGAACAGTATCGGAAACATTGACAAATTCATGATTGCATATAACAGCAAACTGACGCATATAAGCAAAAACATTGTGGCAAAGTCTGCCTGAAAGGTATGCACAAAAAAAACAGTCTTTCCGT
>Ga0268262_10001069_pt1 | contig 34891 bp, 35 predicted proteins | sample TergutNc150P3_FD_190354 | JGI IMG/M metagenome (GOLD analysis project Ga0268262, IMG submission 190354) | Nasutitermes corniger P3 segment gut microbial community from laboratory colony in Florida, USA - Nc150 P3 (SPAdes) (version 2) | ecosystem: Host-associated > Arthropoda: Insects >...
TCACTTCGTATTTCTGAACATAATTGTCCTATTCGTTCATAAACTCCAATTCCTGCCATTGCTCCTTCTTCTTATTATCGGAACTACTTCATTCTTTCTTCCCTTAAGTTTATGATGTTGTCTCTCCGCACCTATTTTATGTGTACGAAAATATGAGGCTCTGGCCCAACACCTAAACTCCATCAAAAAAAATGCTCTGGGCTCAAATTTTTTTAATTTTTCTCTAAATCAATCGTATTAGTAAAAAACGCTTACTAATATTAGGAGGAAAATAATGGCAAAACCAAGAAAAATCATGCAGGAAGTTACATACCACACTTATTCAAGATGCCAGGGCTTAAATAAATTTCTATTAGAAAAATTTGCAAAAAAACGTTTCATTGAAGCCATTAAAATGTGCCAGCTCAAGTATTCTTTTCAACTTATTGCTGCTGAAATTGTTGATAACCACTTTCATTTAATCATTAGAACACTGAAAGATGAAGCTACAATAAACCTCATAATGCAGTATATTAAGGCAAGAACTGCTGAAAAGTATAATAGAGGAACAGGAAGAGTAGGACCGTTTTGGAATGAGAGATATGGATGTACTATCATTGAAGAGTCTGATAATCCTCAAGCATATTTATTCCGGCTTATATGGTATATTGCATATAATCCTGTAAAAAAAGGTCTAAGCCGTGATCCCAGAGAGAATTATATAGGTTTCATAAACTGCTACTTAATAGAAAATTATGAATTACCAATAAAGATTACATTACATCATTACTTTTATCAATTAGGAGATAGTTTTGTCGAGTGTGCGAAGAAACTCCTTCAATATGAAGATGACTATCTTAAGAGAATAGGATTATATTTTTGATATAGGTATCTGTAATATTTAACTCGGGCCTTAAGTTTATGACCTCAGAAGATGGTCATGTTCCCTTATGCCTAGATTTTACTACATACTGTAATTATATGATACAAGCATGTTATTTTTACAAAATAGATCATTAAAATTAGAATAAAGTTACTTATTGGTATTGAATTTAAGGTAAAATTGATTTAATAAGTGCTTTTGGGATAAAAGTTCCCAGTAAAATTCAGCAAAAGCCCAGAGCATGATACTATGATACTGTTTTTCACCATACCCGTACATGCCCAGAGCTTCTTCTCCCGCCATATACCATCAAAAACTCCCGCCATATACCATCAAAAAAACGCCTCAAGGTCAGAGCCTACATCAAAACTTCTTGCATATATAATCAAATTTTGAATTTATATCTTTATTGATCTGTTTATGCTCTGAGCTGTTATTCTTTATGTTATCCTTTAGTCTCCAGTCAGTTCCTGATGCCTCTAAGGCATCACGCAGTTCCCAGGCATATTTAAAGCTCTGGCCGTTTAGTCTTTTCAAAATTTCACTCTGCTCATGAGTAAACCAGCCGTCATTAATTTCAAATTGAATCAGATCTGTATTTACGGTTAAATTCCTTAACGCTGAAAGCTCGGTAACCCTTTTTATATCCGAATCGCCCAGAGCATAATCTTTCAATGCAGATTGAAACTCTGCAGCATTTTTATACTCCTGATCAACTAATAAATCCATCCTTTCAAAAACGATCCCCTCCGATATCAATCTTTTTTCTACCTCATAAGACATTTTGTAACTTACAGGTTTATATACAGGTTGATTAAAGACATTTTGAATTATATAAAGGGATATTAAACTCACCACGCAGGCAATAACCGGCGCAGTAATCCATCCCGAAGCAATCTTAGCTATGAGGCGAAAATTCATCTCTTTTCCGCCTTGATATAGACCTATCCCTATTATAGCTCCAATAACAGTTTGAGCGCTGGCTATTGGAACTAATGGAATTGTTGGAAGCCCAAGCATAATCAAAAACTTCTCTAAGCTTTGTGATGAAAAAAGGAACAGAACAGTTGAAGATGAAAAAACAACCATAAAAGCCGTTAATGGGGTGAGAGGCATAATGTTATTACCGACTGTCCGCAAAACCTTACCTGAATAGGTGAATACGCCTACAGCCATGGCAATCCCGCCCATTATGAACAACTGCTCGCTGCCTGATATTGTTCCAAAAAGCGTGTCAATAGGTCTAAGCGGAGCAACGGGGACAAAAACCCCCATTACATTAGCAATATTGTTTGCCCCTAATGAATATGCGCCGAATCCTCCGACAAGTATCAGACCAAGCCTGTTATAAAAATCAAGGTAGAGTATATGAATTTTTATGCGCGATAATAATTTCTTTACTAAAATATATGTTATGACGGCAAAAACGCCGGAGACCGCAGGCGCTACAACCCAGCTGAAAACAATTTTGGTTAACGATTCATAATCTGTAATTGCTCCTGCAAAAAAATTCCAGCCTATTATGGCTCCTACTATGGACTGCGAGGTTGATACGGGAAGCTTAAATCTGGTCATGCCAAAAATTGCAACAGCTGCTGCAAGCGCCACAATAAAAGCGCCGCCAAGTTCATTCACAGAACCGAGTTTACCAAGCGTTGATGTTGTGCCTGCGCCGGACAAAAGCGCTCCGAGCACAAGACAGATACTGCTCACAGTTGCCGCGACTTTAAAGCTGACCATTTTTGAGCCGACAGCAGTTCCAAACACATTTCCCGTATTGTTAGCGCCAACCGACCATCCAAGGAAGAGTCCGCTTGATAAAAAAACCAACAGCCACATTAGACTATCCTTTTAATAGCTGCTATTGATACTTTATTTGCGATCTTCTCGGCAGTATCTGAAATTGTATCAATTAAAACAATAAAATTCTTTATATGAAGCTTTCTGCTCAATTTAATATCAAGATCAAAAATCTCTCTCTTAGCCTTATCAGCAATATTGTCGGATTCATTTTCAAAAAAAGATACTTTATGAAGATGGTCCTTTACCGAATTTACATCATAAAAGTATGATCTCGTTGCCTGAACAAGGGCTTGTGTAGTATTAACCGCAATCTCGGTGAGTTTTTTTATTCTGTCGTGAAGCACATCAGGGATAGCCGGCTTTTCAATAAAAAAATCGAACATTATCGATTTTGAAAAATCTATAATAGCATCCATTTCCTCAAGTATCTCTAAAACATCGCCCCTTGATTCGGGTATAAGCGTTTGCACATATAGCTGCGCCTCAATATCCTGTCTCAAACCGTCAGCGCGTCCTTCAAGCATCTTAATGATATTTAATCTCTCATTAAACTCATCCTCTTTTCCCGACAGATAAAGTTTTACACCCTCTTCAAAGTGAAGGACAGACTCTCCCACAAGATCAATATATGAATCTATCTTCATTACAAGATTTTTAGTAGCGCTGAATATTGAGTACATAACAATCTCCGGAGAAAAAATAATTTCAAATAAACATCTGCTATGTATTAAAAAAGCGACAATATATATGTCGCTTTTAATAAATAATCTTTAAATAATACCTATTCCATGACAATGTAACTTTCTGCATAACGGGAATCGCTTTGTAATTCGCCAAGAAGATTATTAGCTTCTTTTGAGGAAGATACAGGTCCCACCCTTAATCTAAAATAATTCTTTCCGTTTACCAAACCCTTATCAATATAAGCATCATACTTTTTAGATTTTAAAACTTCCCTTTCATGCTCTGCTTTCGACATAGTATCATAAGATGCTACCTGTACGGCAAATGATCCCTGATTCTTCTTGACCTCGGTATTACGTGATACCCCATAGACCTTACTTTTCCCATTTACATTGTCACGCTTTGTATCATCTTTTCTATTGTCCTTTACTGCGACCTTTTTATTATTATCGCCAGTATTCTTTGCAATTTTCTTCTCTTGCTTAGCAGGTCTGTCTTTTTCACCCGCCGGAGAAATGATTTCCTTAATGTTCGCATTTGTGAGGATATCCTCCTTATCGTGTTTAATTTCATCTTTTACTGAAGCTATATTATTACCTTGTGATGTTTTATTCTCTTTATTAACAGATACATCGCCTTTAACAGGTGCATTACTTCTATTTTCATCTGTAGATACAATTTGATCATCAACCGAGTTATAGTCATCTCCGACTATTGACACCGGAGGTATGTCAGATCGAATAATATCAACCGCCCGATTTTCATCAAAATTAATGCTGCTGTTGGCAATATTTCTTGAATCCGATTTATCATCTTTCACAAAAGTCATCCCCAAAAGGAATGCCGCAGTTATAATTCCAATAATAACAGATGATAAGATTATGATTCGAGGAGTGTCAAGATGAACTATATATAGATTTTTTTCTTTTACTCCATTCGGCTTTGGATCAAAATTTTCCATAGATTAACAACCTGCCTTTTAGTATGTTCAATTGAACCTGAATTATCTATGATATAATCGGCAAGTTTGATTTTTTCATTTAGCGGAATTTGATGTTTTAATCTCTCTTTTATTTCATCTTCGAAAATTTTATCTCTTTTACTTCCCCGTGATAGAACCTGACCTTCATTTGCTGTTACTACAATATTATAATCCATGAATTTGTCAAATTCCGCTTCAAAAAGCAAAGGGGTATTGATCATATATATTTTATTATCGGATGTTCTCTCAATTACTGTCTTTTTTATGGCAGGATGGGTAATCTCATTTAAGACTTTCACCTTCTCATTATTGCCGAATACGGAGTTAGCAAAACCCCGTCTGTCTAAAGTTCCGTCACTTTTAATAAACTCAGAACCAAACCTTTCAATTATCTGTTTTAGCGCCTCATGTTCAGGCTCCATAATCTCTCTTGCAATAATATCAGTATCAATAACCTCAGCCCCGAGTTCTCCAAACATCTCGCAAACCGTACCTTTCCCTGATGCAAAAATCCCAGTAACGCCGACTCTCATAACATATATCCTTAAATAATATTTCTTTATATATTATAAAATTCTATAATCATAACAACTCTTTACCAATCTTAAATATTCTCTTTAAATATTTCCTTCAAATATTTTCTATAAGCGAAATAATTTTATTCTTTTTATCAGCAGATAAATTTGCACCAAGTGATGCTTCAACCATCTCATTAAAAATCATTTCATCGGACAATTTATCTTTAACCGTCTTTACATTAAATGTATGGGTAGAATTTCCGGTATTGATTTTATGAATATATTCCGATTTATTTTCATTATCTAATGCGGGGAGTTTCATGAATGTATCAAAATCCATATCCTTTGTATTTGTAAGTTTAAGTCCCTTTTTGTTTACAGTATAAACATTCTTAAAATTATTCTCTTTGATTAAGTTATTCAGCGAATCTCTGTAATTCACAAAGGACCTCCTTGTGTAGCGCTCTTCCACTATTAATGACCTGCTCGACTTAAAAATATATGACGCATTAAAGGTCTCCGGAGTATTAAACCTGTTATTAAAATAACAGGCATACCTGTTTTGATAAGCCGTATTTCTTGCATAAATTATATTGTCTGAAAATGAAAAATCAAAACCTGTCATTGCAACGGATTCAAATCCGCATATAAGCGCAAGCATAAAAGCATCACCTGCCACAGAGCCTGTTGCCGAATCTATGGAACTGTTTGTCAGCCTGAACATTTCACCAATTATTTGAGATACGGGATGGCTGTTTAGTGAAATAAAACCATTGTATCGTCTTACAAGTTCGGGGGGAGAGACTATGGAAAATATATGTATAGAATCAAATAATTCATGACCAAGAAAGTGTTCCCCTATTCGCCCCTGCGGATCTATTGATATTACAAAATCCGGCTTTATGTCAAAGCGCCGCAAAACCGAAAGAGCCGAATCTACTGCAATAAGATACAATCTATCCTGATAAAATCTTAATCTCTCAATATGATCCTCCAGAGATGGACCTGATCCGACAATAACAGCCCTTCTCCCTTTAAATTTACCTGCAAGATCTGATATATATTTACCATTACTAAGATTGCCGATGTTATTTATAGCATTTCTGATAAAAAGATTACCAAAGGCTCTTATTGTAGCCTGATTGCCGGCTTTTTTATTGATTATACTTTTAATTATGGATTTTATATTATCATAATAATCGGGCATAAATCTTAAAGAGGGATTGTGATCAATCGTTTGAATACCTTTAAATTCGTCAATATCTATTATTTGAGACAGCGTTCCATGAATGTCATCAAGGTCAAAGCCCGAAAGGAATCTGACATTCCCATCTTTTACAAGGAAGGATGTATGAGGGTTTTTAATAATTTCATTTTCAATATTATACAAAAAGTCTATAATGATTATACGGCTATATCTTCTAATCTGCTCTCTGAACTTAATTAAACTATATCCAAGACCGCACCCAAGAATAATCAACAGATCAAATTTTTCGGGATTAAGATTATAACTGCTCGCCTCACCCTCTTTTAACGGATTCATTCTGCTGTGAAATGGGGTCTCTTTACCGTTTCTATTAACAATTAAAGTCATATTCCCATCTTTTGCAGGTTCAACTCTATATGAAATATCCTTCCTAATCATTCTGTTTATTCTGTTTTGGTTAATAATCCGTCATTGATAAAATTAAAAAAATTTTTTATATTGAAAACTATTTGAATTTTTACATACTCACTTTATATATTGATATATTCAAGTAAGATTAATGACTATTATAGATTATAGGCGCTTAAAATGAAAAAGTTTATTAGTGTATCCTTTTTGATTATATTAGCCGCTTTAATATTCAATTGTAAAGAGAAAAAAAAGCCGCCTTGGATAGATATGAGGGCTGTACAACCTGACGGTTCATATGATGATAAATTTATTTTCAGAAAAGAAATTGAAGAAGAACAGAGGCGTACAAATAGATATAAAAAAGACCATTTTGAATAGGATGCAATATGAAATTTATAAATAAAGGCGTCATTATTACAGCAATTACAATTGCTTTAGGAATAAGTCAATTTTCATGTATTAAAGATAAAAACGGCAGCCTGTTTGGCAATTCCGAAAAGACGACTATATAAGGATAAAGTTGAAGCAATTAATAAATGCTTGTATAAAAATTGTTAAAATATTATATAAATAATACCGTTAATAGAAAAAGTATATATCTATTTATTTTAAATGGCAGTAATTCCCAATTTTGAGCGCTAAGGGTAAACAGTATGGATGAATATATTCCTGAAAATAACATTGCAGTAATGTTTTTGTTAATTATACTTACGGGAGGTCTCTATTACTTTTGGTGGCTTGCAAGAGTCAGCAAAGTTTTCGGCGATGATCCCGTAACAAATATTATACTAACTGTCTTCACGGCAGGAATTTGGAGTATTTACATAAATTTTAGATATATGCAGAAATCGGAAATAATTAACGGAAGGGACATGAAATGGTTTATGGCTCTGTTCTTTCTAATATCACCGATAATTATTCAGAATAATCTCAATGAAAAATTTTTCTCAGGCAGATAACATAGCAGGAGTATGAAATGATTGTCAGGTGTAATAATTGCGAATCTGCGTTTTCTGTTGATGACGATAAAGTAGCAAATAAAATATTTGCTTTCACATGCCCTAAGTGCAGCAATGAAAATATTGTCAATAATAAAATCAAAGAAAAAGATAATATTAAGGCTGACTTAAATGAAACAAAACTATCCGGCGGCGCCAATAGAAAACTAAATCTTGAGATTGAGGAATCGGAAAATATTCATGATATTGAGAGTGATGATTCAATATTTGAAGAACCTGTAAATAACAAACCGGCAAGTAAAAAAGAAGATGAAAGTATCTTTGAAGAGGCATCTGCATTTGAATTAGAAGAAACAGACACTCTTCCGGCAGATGAATTTGACATTGAATTAGAAAAAGATACGGACATTGTTAAAGATGACGGAGATGCTGTCATTGATGATTTTGGCGACATTGATCTAATATCCGAAGGAGACGATCATCTAATTAACGATGATATAATTAATTCTTCATATGATGATTCGGCAAATAAGAAAAGTAAAGACAAAACAAAAACAATCTCCGATGATGATTTGATTATTTCTTTAGACGACATGGATATGACCTCAGACGATGATATTACCTCAGACAATGAATCAGATAAAACTTTTGAACCATCGGTTGAATCTAATAAGGCTGAGACCGGCTCTGATGATTTAACAATAGATATTGATAGTCTTGATATTGACTTAGATGAAACATTAACAGATCAGGCTATTAATGACAAAAAAGATAATAAAAGCGAACTTGCTAAAGATGAATTTGATGATGAGGACATTAAACTTAATCTTGACGAACTTGATATAGACATAGATGAAATTGAAAACAAAGAACCTATTTCTAAAGATGACTCTGTAACAAAAACGGACACCCCTTTAGAGAAACAAATTGACAGCGATGATTTAACAATAGATATTGACAGTCTTGATATTGACTTAGATGAAACATTAACAGATCAGGCTATTAATGACAAAAAAGATAATAAAAGCGAACTTGCTAAAGATGAATTTGATGATGAAGATCTTAAACTTAATCTTGACGAACTTGATATAGACATAGATGAAATTGAAAGCACAGAACTTATTCCCAAAGATGACCCTGCAACAAAAATGGACGAACCTATAGAGAAACAGACTGATAGCGATGATTTAATAATAGATATTGATAATCTTGATATTGACTTAGACGAAACATTAACAGATCAGGCTATTAATGACAAAAAAAATAATAAAAACGAACTTGCTAAAGATGAATTTGATGATGAGGACATTAAACTTAATCTTGACGAACTTGATATAGACATAGATGAAATTGATAATAATGAACCTGTAATTGATGAAGATAATGAAAGACTGTCATTGGATGATGCAGGTCTTACATTTGATGAACTTGCTCCGGAAGCTGAAAGTGACGGGATTAATGAACTATCTGATGATGAGATACATCTTACTCTGGAGGATATAGACCCTGACCTTACACTTGAAGAAATAATGGAAGTTGCCGAAACAGATGGCGAACTTGCTTTAAATTCACTTGAAGAGTTTCCCGAAGTATATGCAAACGAGCATGACGCTACAATCCAAACAAAAAACAGAAAAAAATCTCCTGCAAATCTTTATATGGACGAGTTAATTACTGATAATTCAGATTATGATATAGATGATTATGACGAGTCGGAACAATATAATAAAAGAAGTACATCTTTTTCCATAGATTTCTCACTTAAGTATTCAAGAATACAGGCTTGTTTAAGACTCCTCTTCCTGTACTTTATAAGTATGATACCGCATTTCATAGTTTTAATTATTTATTCCGCGCTTTCTATTATTCTTGGATTTATTAATCAACTTGTCGTACTTTCAACAGGAAGATGCGTAGGAGATTTCGCTCTTATCATAGAAAATACTATGAGATATATTCTCTATATTAAGACAAACTTAATAGGAATCGTTGAAGACAGACCAATATATGCCGGGCGCAAGTATATTGATCATCCGCTGCAATTTGATGTAGTATTCCCATCGAGATATTCAAAAAAAATGGCAATACTCAGACTGTCAATCGTTGGTATTGTACTTATTTCTCTGCCTCACATAATATTATTGACCATATTATCATTGACTATGCCAATATGTTATTTGATCGGAATACTGTCGGTAATAATAACAAGCCAACTGCCCAATATTCTCTTCAAATATCTTACAAGATACTTTAGATATATTGCGCACGTGGGCTCATTTATGTCAGGCTTAACAGATGATTATCCGTCATTTAGACTTTGATTTTAATGGCTGCCCAATAAATATATTTGCAATACATTGAATTGGCAGAATGTGTTACTTATGAGGCACCCGCTTACACTGCGCGCTACAGAAAACTCATAATAGCCGACACTACAAGCTCCCTTGCCTCATCAACATATTTTAAAGAAAAATTCTTTTTATTGATATTATACTCAGGGACAGAGTATGAAAATATTGCGCCTTTATACTTAGAAAGATTCTCTCCGTGAACATATAGCGCTCTACTTAGAATTTTTTTTGCCCTATTATCATCTAAAGACTCACCATAACTCTCTTTGATACGGTTATGGATAAATGAATAGCTCTCCGGATCAGCTATTGCTGTTGAATAGATATACCAGTCATCAACACTCTTAATCAAAAAATCCTTCTCTTCATAAGTAAGAAGCGCATGGGCAGGACAGATAAACCTGCTGCAAATATTACTCATAAAGAACGACCTGTCGCGGGCTTCGGACCCTGCTGCTAAGGGATGGATAAGGCAGCCCGGTTTCCCTCTATCTAAAAATCCCTGATATGGACAGATGTAAGAGGATATTTCCCGTACTGAAATTTCATCTTTATATTCACTATAGATTTTATATGATTTCTCTCTATTTCTTCCGTCATTAAGAAATTCAAACAGAGATGTCGTTGAAATATCTTGAAGATTAAACAGACCGCAGCATAAACTGCATCCCTTTAAAGAATCGGGCTGGCATAATAAAATTTTTTCCATGAGATCTTCATCCATGAGATCTTCATCCATTTTTAAACATGTTCTCTCTTGTAAAATTCAGCAGCCCTCCGGAAAGAAGAATCTGTCTCTGTCTGTCACTGGCTGTCAGTTTCATTTCATAAACTGCACCGCCAACCTCAACTTTCGGATTCCCGCCGTTCTTAACAGATTCAATAATATTTGAAATTTTAAATCTATCGCCGCTCTCAATTTTATCATAATCTTCGCCATTTAAAAACTGCAAAGGGAGTATGCCGAAGTTTATCAGGTTCCCGGAATGGATTCTTTCAAAAGATTTTGCCATAACAACTCTAACTCCAAGATACATTGGACATATTGCAGCATGTTCTCTGCTTGATCCCTGACCATAACTCTCGCCTGCGGCTATTGCAGTATATATTCCATTATCTTTATTCCGAAGAGAGCGCGAAGAAAATGCAGGATCAACATTTTCAAATACATACTTTGAATATTCGGGTATATTTGATCTGTATATAAGCCTTATACCTGCCGGCATTATATGGTCTGTTGTAATCTTATCTTTAACCTTAATTCCGATAATTCCGTCTAATTCGTTAAGCAGAGGATCGGTATATGGAGGTTCTCCAATATTCGGTCCTCTAAAAATCTTAACTTTGGAAGATGATGGAGGAATAATCAGCGAATCATCTATTGTAAATCTATTGGGGATTTCAATATCAGGATAAATAGCCGGATCATAATCCAACGGATCAACAAGCTCGCCCTTCAGAGCAGATAGAGCGGCAGTCTCAGGGCTGACAAGATATATCTGTCCCGATTCGGTGCCGGATCTCCCTTCAAAATTTCTGTTATTTGTCCTTAAAGATATACCGTCAGTAACAGGAGCCTGACCTGAGCCTATACAGAATCCGCATGCAGACTCCATAATTCTGGCGCCGGAGGATATAATATCCGATAGAGCGCCGTTTGAACCAATCATCTCAAAGACCTGCTTTGACCCCGGCGCAACAATAAGGCTGACCGACTGATGAACCTTTTTCCCTTTTAAAATTTTTGCAACAGCCATTAAATCCCTGAATGATGAATTAGTGCAACTGCCGATGGCAGCCTGATCAATCTTCATCCCCTTAATATCTTTTATCTTCTTAATATTATCAGGAGAATGGGGACATGCCGCCATTGGAACAATTTCATTCAGATCAATATCAATTATTCTGTCATACACTGCGTCTAAATCAGGTAAAATCTCCCTATAAACATCTCCTCTGCCTTGCGCATCAAGAAATTTCTTTGTAATATCATCACTGGGAAAAACAGATGTTGTTACTCCAAGCTCAGCCCCCATGTTTGTAATAGTAGCGCGTTCCGGCACAGAGAGCGCGGCTATGCCTGAACCTGTATATTCAACGACAAAACCTACATTCCCTTTAGTTGTCAGTATCTCCAAAACCTTTAAGATAACATCTTTTGCAGAGACCCATGGTCTTAACCTGCCCGAAAGCCGTACATTTATTACTTTAGGGCATGTAAGATAAAATAATCCTCCCCCCATAGCAACAGCCACATCAATACCTCCGGCTCCAATCGCAATCATACCTATACCTCCGCCTGTCGGCGTATGACTGTCGGAGCCTAAAAGCGTAGCCCCGGGTCTTCCGAATCTTTCTAAATGGACCTGATGACAAATTCCGTTGCCGGCTTTAGAATAATATATGCCGTAATTTGAATTCATAGTTTGAAGATACTTGTGGTCATCTGCATTCTCATAGCCCATCTGAAGCGTATTATGATCAATATATGATACCGAAATCTCGGTTTTAACTCTATGAATATTCATAGCCTCAAACTGCAAGTATGCCATAGTACCGGTAGCATCCTGAGTAAGGGTCTGGTCAATCCTTATGCCAATCTCTTTCATGGGAATAAGTTCACCGTCAACTAAGTGTGACCTTAATATTTTATATGTAACAGATAAACCCATATCTCCGCTTATCCTCCTTGTCCGGATTGTATAGTAGTTTTTCATAAATGATATTCTGTTTGTCAAGTGGTCTTTTAAAAAAAGTAAATGCAATGGTCAGGCTTTGCGTGGACAGGTACAACAATTATAAAAGTCAAATAAGTTATATAAACAATAAAAATTTATTATAATTGACTTCTAATGAATAAAATAATATTAAAGGTCTATGGATAATAAATTACCATTAATTAAAACATGCGCTATAGAAGATTTCTCCATGGAATATCTTCACTACCCTTCTAATGGACCTGATCTGCTTTTGCTGCATGCAACTGGATTTTTCCCATGGTTATGGCATCCCATTGCTGCGGTCTTATCCGATTCATATAACATAATTGTTCCGTACTATTGCGATCATAGAGAGGGTGAACCTGAGGATGGAGGAGTCCTGTGGAGCATACTTGCAGAGGATATGGATAAATTCTGCGCTTCCTTAAATATAAAAAACCCATTCGCAGTAGGACACTCAATGGGTGGAGCCGTACTCACACTATGTGCAGCGCTCCATGATTTCAGACCAAAGAGCATGGTCCTAATTGAGCCGATATTTCTCCCCCCTGCCGCTTACACTGCAAAGATTACAGTTGAACAGCATCCGCTTGCATCAAAATCTATTAATAGACGAAATGGCTGGGACAATATAGATGAGGCTTATTCTTATTTTAAAAGTAAAAAATTATTCAGCAGATGGGATAACGAAATGCTCGATCTATATATAAAGCACGGCATGTCTGTTGCAGAGGATGGAAAATTGAAACTTCTTATCCACCCAAGAAAAGAGGCTTCGCTTTTTATGGGCGTAAATGCAATAGACCCTTGGCATTTACTTCCCAAGGTAGAATGTCCCATGTTTGTTGTCGAAGGGGACTTTAGCGATAATAAAACATTTATAGATTATAAAAAAGTAACAGGAATATTCCCAAACGGCTCCTATTACAAAGTTAAGGATGCAGGACATCTGTTGCCTATGGAAAAACCCCATGTCACATCCGAGCTGATAAAAGAGTTCTTTGAGGGAAACTTGCAGAAATAGATTCAACCGTCACTAAAGAATTGCGCTGCGCCCTTTATCTTATCGGGAAAAATCATTGAAAACGAAATATCCGAAAGCTCAAAAGAACCCTTTGCAGAGATATAGGTATATTCAAGGGATAAACTATATATGCCATTATCCGATTTATCTTTGAGTGTAATGATAAACAGATTAACATTCCCGTCTTTATAGAATTTTATCTTTTCAACGCTTAAACCCTTATTATCACAGTCATATAAAAAAAGAGCAAATTTATCAATAAGTCTTATTCCGGAATTATTATTCTTAATGAAACCGTCCATACATCTTCGTATTTCCGTTTCTTTATTAGGATTTGATGCAAGGATTTTTCGTAAGAATGCAGCCTTATAGTTGGAGATTTCACTCTCCTTTATTGCTGCAAAGACTACAAAGGTTTGAATAGATATTATTACACTCACCATTAATATTGACAGGGATTTTTTTATCATATACTCTTCACGCTTAATTTACTTATATATTTAACCGACTAATAATATAAGAGAAAATATTTTTTTTGCAAGAGATTTTCAATGAAAAAAAAAGATATTGTAAAATATATACCGCTTGTTTTGATTTTTATCTTACCTTTTTTCTATATTATATACGCATACACCGAAAGTTACAATATTTTCACAAATGGAATTAATATACGCCAGCCGCTCGCAACAGAGATATATGACAGAAACGGAATCCTCATATCGCGCCTGTATGATGAATACAGAAACTACGTTAAAATAGAAGATATTCCCGATACTGTCATAAAATCATTTCTTGCTGCCGAGGACAGTTCTTTCTATATTCATACCGGATTTAGTATTACAGGTATAGTGCGCGCTCTGTTTATAGATATTGTGAGCGGTGATTTTCGTCAAGGGGGATCGACCATTACGCAGCAATTAGTTAAACAGCTCTTTACTGAAAAAAGAAAAAGCGTAAGAAGAAAACTTGTAGAGTTATTCATTGCTAAGGAATTTGAAAAGAAATTCTCAAAGAACGAAATTCTTGAAATGTATCTGAATCAGGTATATCTCGGACATGGCGTATATGGAGTAGGCAGCGCTGCCGAATTTTATTTTCAAAAACCTCTTAAAGATATTAATATCATTGAAGCCGCTCTAATGGCAGGGATACCGTCTGCGCCTGAAAGATTTTCCCCGTTAAAAAGTCCGGCAGCAGCTTATGATAAATCCCTTAGTATAATTTTTAATCTTATATCATCGGGATATGTTGATAAAGAAGATGTTGTTGAAAAATTTTATTCGTTTTGGATGCAATACAGCGATAGAATCAAAACAGAATTTCCCGAGGCAGGCATAAGAAAGGATTCGGCAGGAGAGGCTAAATGGTTTGTTGAATATTTGCGGAGAGAACTGATAGACAAGTACGGCGAGGATATGGTCTATAGAGGCGGACTCAAGGTATATACAACCGTAGATCTTAACTATCAAAGAGCGGCAGAATCTATTATGGAAAAAGCTATTGAAAGACAGAACCGCTATACATCTTCAATTAATATCCATAAAATATCAAAAATTGACAGTGAACTTGCCGAGATTGCAGCAGATAAGGAAGATATTAAAACAGACAAAAAGGAATATGTTAATCAATCTGCAAAATTTAACAGGGAGATGCTGAGCAGTCTAACAGACGAGTTGTCTTTAATATCAATGATCTCGGGAATTAAAATATCATCTTCAATCACAAAACATCAGGAGATTTACGAAAGTCGTACAAAAAAATCAAAAGCGGAGGGTGCGCTCATAGCTCTTGATCCGTCAAGCGGAGGAATCCTTGCAATGGTTGGCGGGAGTGAATTTAATTCTATAAATCAACTCAACAGGGCGGTGCAGAGCAGAAGACAACCCGGTTCATCTTTTAAAGCCTTTGTTTACGGCGCTGCAATTGAAGATAAGAAGATAACGGCAGCTACTCCGTTTTACGATCTCCCCTTAACTTATAAGGGCGCAAAAAATTCATGGACTCCGTCAAACTATGATAAAAATTATTCGGGAAGAGTGCTCAGCCGCAAGGCTCTGTCTTCATCACTGAACATAGTATCGGCAAAAATTTACGATTATATCGGAGGAGAAAAAATTGCAAAGCTTACATCAAAGTTGACTGATGCGGATTACAAAAGATTTCAATTAGACCCAACATTATCTCTCGGGACAACAGAACTAACGCTGCTTGAAATGACTAAAGGATTTGCTGTTTATGCTAACGGAGGGGTGTCTTTACCTGTAATATCAGTTACAAAGATTGAAGACAGATACGGGAAAATCCTGACTGAAAATAAAGAGTTAATGCCTGCAAGGGTTATATCGGAACAGACTGCGTTTATTATGACAAGCATGATGAGAGATGTTATAGATTCGGGAACAGCCGCTTATGCAGTTAGACAAACAGCCGGATTCAAGCTCCCTTGCGCAGGTAAAACCGGAACCAACAGCAATTTTAGAGACGCATGGTTTATCGGATACACGCCGAATATTGCTGCAGGCGTATGGGTTGGATGCGATTCGCCTCAATACTCCTTAGGTTCGGGAATGAGCGGCGGGGCAGTTGCTGCGCCGATATGGGGTTTATTCATGAATGAAGTTTATAAGAAAAGATCAGCAGTAGATTTCCCTGCAAAACCTTCAGGTATTTCAGAGAAATCTATCTGCTCGATCTCCGGTGATATTGCAGAGAAAGGCTGCCCTGCTGTAAATGAATATTTTATTACAGGGACAGAGCCTAGCTCAACATGTACCGGCTTACATGGAAAACTTTCAAATATTAAGGAATTGATAAACAGACAGAAACATATTATAGATAATAAAAATGTTCCAGAACTGTTTGAAGAAAAGACAGATTAAATTAGTATTTAAGAGATTGCGAATCGGGGTCTGCAATGACACGATAAGGTTTGAATAAAAAATGATAGATATATGCTATACGAATTTTTTACAAATGCTTATAAAATGCTTTACTAATTCTATAATTTAGATAGTAATACTATTAGAGGTTAAGATGCGGCTTGTCTGTTCAAACTGTAAAACAGTTCATGAAATAACTCATAGTCAAATACACGGCGATGATAACTCAATTATAAGATGTACAAATTGCGGGAGAAATATAAAATTCCAAATTTGTCCTCACTGTAATGCATTTTATTCTATTACATTCGCCAACATAAAATCCGACGGTTATACATACAGATGCAAGAAGTGTAATAATAACTTCACAATAAAAATTTCTAATGATGATAAGATTGTACAAGAAAAAAAAGAATCAATATATGATTATAGAGAGAGCAGACCAACAGAGAAGAAAGAGAAAAAGATTATAAGCAGAGATTATGTTTCTGCTAAACCTAATGGTAAAGGTATAGAAACATTTTCTATAAGTGAACTTTTTAAATCTGCATTTGAAGCATTTACTATCAAAAAAATTATTGTATCTGTTATTGGAATTGCATTTATGCTTATTCTTCTACAGATATTCAACTCTATAGTGAAAGTTATACCCGAATCTAACTCAAGAACCGCAATTAAAGGTTCTGTGATGAATATTCTCCCTATTGCTATAATCTTTTCATTTTATATACTCTCGGCATCAATTGTTTCAAGAATTACGTTAAACCGTACATACTACTCAAGAGAGACTAAAACAGGAGAGATAGTAAAATTTGTAATGAAAAGAGGACCGGGAATAATCGGCGGAAACATAATTTTACTATTAGCTGTAAGTTCGCTGTTATTACTCTTTGGGAATATTCCTCTCTTGGGACCAATTTTCTTTTCATTGCTATTCTTGCCTATATATTTAATATCAATAGCCGTATTAATTCTGTCATTCACAGGATTATGGTTTTATCCTCCGATTGCAGCGCATGATGAGAGAGGCGTTTTAGGTAATATTAAAAGTTTATTGTTGTTTATCAAAGATCACAATTTAAGCATTATATTTATGATACCGATAATCTTGCTCATTACAACTGTAATATTTGCTGCTATATTTATTATACATATCTCGGTATTTTCATTTACAACATCGATTTCGCAAGTGTTTATCGGGCAGGATGTTTTAATGACATTGTCATCTATACCCGGTCAATTAATAAAATCATCACAAACTATATTTATGGGTATAAATTCCGATGTATTTAAGGGGCTGTATCAGTCACTTGGAGTAACCCATCATATTGGCGGATTTATACTTGGAATAACTTTTTTGATATTAACAATATTTATTTTATCAATTCCGATAACGGTTGCAGCAACGGTTTCAACGCATATTTATGAGCTTATGGAGAGAAAAATTTCAATTGATGATAAAACCAAAGCTCTGGTACTGTCTATTTTAATAATGCTCATTGTTTTGATAATCTTAATTAATAAGATGCTATAGGTGTTTGTCGAAACTGCGATACATCTCGTCTTCGCTCAATACTTTTCTTTAGTTTAAGCGACACTATTTCGGATTTTTGTCTGCGATGATTGGAAAACTTTTATAAAAACGTAACAATGTTATTACTTCAGCGCGCAGTTTTGTTCGGACAAATGTTTTAAGTTCCGGTTGAACCAATTCGCCTAAGCCATCTAAAAGACTTCTATTCGGTAGTTTTTCTATTGTATCAATACATTCCTGTAAATATTCGGTTAAGGATTTTTCCATTCGTTGTTCAATAATTTTCTCTTTGATTGGTGTTTGACGATTCATAAAAAACCAGCAATCGAAAATATCGCGATTTGCCAAGCTGCGTCTATCGAGTAATGCGCAAAGTTTATGCGAAAACATATTGCCGAGTGTAAGCACTTTAATATTAATTCCCAACAGGTTTTTAAGTTCATATTCATCGTTGAATTGTCGGTTGGAGATTTCTATTTTCAGTTTTCGTTCGGTTGCGCCATAATCAAGTACAAGAACATCGCTGTGAAATTTCTGCGCTTCGTCATGGATTTTGCCGTATTTTTGTACTATCTTCTGTAATTTTTGATATACATGCCCGCTTTTTTCAGGCACAAGCAGATTGAAATCCAAATCTACTGAAAAACGCGGAAGTTCGTAAAAAAACATCAATGCGGTGCCGCCCTTAAATCCCATGCAATTAGCCAATTCCCCATCAGAGTATATATCTTTCAGTAATTGGACCAGATAAAATCTATGTTTGTTTATATCTATCATAGTGAAAACAGCCTGTTCATTATTTTGAAAAGGGTTTGTGAATTGTAAATCGATACGAGTTTGCCTGCCGTATTTTTGTTCAGAACATGCAGATTATCAAAATAAAAATCCTTATTCAAATACAACATATCCAAAAACGCCCTTTCCGGAGTGGCAATATTTATGTTGTTTTTATTCAGAATAATGCCGGCAGTGTTGGTCAGTATTTCGCCTTTTATTTGGCGGTAACGAAAACTGCGATTATCAATTTCTGTCTCACGACTTAGATAGCTGATATTCGTTATGGCGCTGTCGTATTGAAAGATAACGCCTGCCTGTTGCAGCACATACTCAAGCGAAATGTAAGTAGGCGTATAGAGCAGGCACGCCAATTCGGCAGGATTATAGCCCTCTTTGGCATAAAAACCTTTGCGTGGATTTAACAGTTTTCCGCACTGTACATAGTAGTGTAGTTTTTTACGCAATGAAGCGTCTTTTTCGCTGCCGATTAACAAAGCAATATCGCCGATTCTAAATACCGTACGGGAATCTTTGTAAATCTCAAATATAATATTTTTTTTCTTATTAGTAACCATAAATACGAATTATTTAGACTATCAGTTTGTAAAATTACATATCTTCTTTTATTGTCAAGCGATTTTTTAGTTTGACCTGCTCTGAAAAGAGGTTTACATAGCTAAAAAAATTTACTATGGAACCTTTTATTAAAACAGCGGGTCTAACTTACAAAAAAAGGAGGAGCTTTTAACATGAAAAAAATAGTATTTATTGCACTCTCATTAACAATATTCTCATTTGCAGTATTACCGCTTTCTGCAGAAAAGGGAGGGAAAGGTAACGGAAAAGGCGATTATGAGACGGGCAAACCGTTTATGTATTATAATAAGATGCAGGAAAAACTTGGTTTGACAAACGATCAAGTTGATAAGATGTACAAGATACACAAAGATTATATGGAAAAATTTTATCAGAATAGAAATAACCCTGATAAAATGAAAGAATTAAAAGAAAAATGCCGCGAAGAAACGGACAATGTTTTAACGCCTGAACAGAAAGCTAAAATGGACGGTTTTGCAAAAGACCATAAGATGAAAGGCGACAAAAAGAATGGTAAAAATAACAAAGCTCATGATTCAAAAGGCGGATATGGATTTTGCATGGATATGCAAAAAAGCCTTGGTTTAAGTAATGACCAGAGTGATAAGATATTCAAAATAAACCAAAAGTATATGGATGAATTTTATAAAAACAGAAATGATGAGAACAAGATTAAAGACTTACATGCAAAACAGATGAGTGAAATTCAGGATGTCTTAACTCCCGAACAAAAAGCTAAATGGGAAGATATGAAAAAGAATCGCCAAAAAGGCGACGGCAGGAAAGATAACAGAAAGCAAGATAACAAAAAGAAGAGATAAAGTTTATGTGGGCTGTCTGATAAATAACATATAGGCAATCAGTTACATATCACGTCGTTGCGAGCCGTGTTTTAAGTTTCATTGTAAAACAATGTAAACTCGGCGTGGCAATCCAGCAGGATAAATTAAGACTCCGGATTGCTACGCGCAGGTTACACAATCTATACTCAAGCATGGTTGATGCGCTCGCAATGACGCAGGGATGACGCAGGAATGTACTTATCGTTGACTCTTGTTACTTATCAGACAGCCCCATATATTATCGAGGGTGATGATATGAAAAGTAAAACTGTAATAATTATTCTCTCTGCAATAATCATAATTCAGATTATTGGCGGGATATTTATATTAAATAGAGAAAGGGAGTTCACCAGAAATCTAATACTTTCACCATTTGGAGTTATGCAAGACAAACCTGATACGGCTCACGACAAATACTCCTATTTTAAAAAGGGTAACAAATTTGGGAGAATGTTTAGCGAACCCGAATTTATGAAAGAGAAGCTTGCAATGGATCAGGTTCAGGTTGGAAAAATTACAGAGCTTAACAAAAAGTTTGATTCGGAATTTTCCTCTTACATTAATCTCATTAAACCTGAAAGAGAAAAGTTGAGAGAGATGATAAAGAGTGAAGGTAATATCGACTATGATGCGATTAAGCAGCAGTTAAAGAAGATAGAAGATATCCGCGTAGAGATAAATCTCCTTAGAATAAAACAGGGCAGTGAAATATCAAAGATCTTAACACCTGAACAGATGAAGATTCTTAAAAATGAAAGAAAGTTATTTTTTGACAAGATGCAAAAACAGCATGGAAAAGAGAAATGAATGAAAGAGAATTTGCAGAGATTGTTAAGAATACAAAAAAGACGGTTCTTTCTGCTATTGGAAAGAATATGGCTCCGAGATTTTACCATGCAATTGACGATGCAGCGCAGGAAACATATATACGGGCATATAGGGCGCTTGAAAAAAATAGCTTTAAAGGGGACTCCTCCGTTGAAACCTGGCTTTATGCAATTGCAAGAAATGAATCTATTAGAATGAACAAAAAGTTTTTAAGAGAAGAGGAGAAGTCAAAAAAAGTTTCAACGCTCTTTGATGAAACGGACGGTGAAAATTATTCATCGGATTCGGAGGATATGGAATATATGCAGGAACATATATCGCTTCTTCCGGAAAAATATAGAGACGTTCTTTTTCTGTCATCGCAAGGGTTTAATATATATGATATTTCTCAAAAGCTTGGCATAGCGTCAGGGACAGTCAAGTCAAGATCAGCAAGAGGTAAAAAGATAATTCTGGAAAATATTAGGAGGGAAAGCCATGAAAGACAATGAAATTATGGAAAAAGAGATACAATCAAGAATAGAAAGCGATTCATGGGATTTGCTTATTTCAAAAAAAGTTATTGATGCAGTAAACAGAGAAAATGAAAAATCTACCCAGATGTGGATATTTGCTTCATTAGTAACTGCTGCAATTTCATTGATAATCTCTATTGCCGTATTACATGCAACTATATTCAACAATGGATTATATATTGAAGCAGAATCTTTATATAGCTATGCATATAACACAGACGGCAGTAATCTCTTTAATGATATGATTGCAGACGACATTGAACTGACAATAAATGAAGTATATCCAATGAGATGAAAATTTTATTTTATCGCGTCACAGAGGCGCAGACCTTTATTGCACACATGTATAATGTTTTTTTGATGCAATGATGCAATATGGCTCGGAATTGCCGATCAATAATTATTCATAATGAGTCCACATTCGAATAATTTTAACTATTTTTTCTTTTTCATATACTTGATACACTAATCTATGTCTGATATTTATTCTTCGTGAATAGACGCCGGATAAATCGCCTAATAATTTTTCAAAAGGCGGTGGATTTTGATAAGGATTATTTTGCAGGATTTCAATAATCTTTTGAATATTATTCCTTAAGCCTGAATTATTGGCTTTTTTTGCGTCTTTCTGAGCTTGGGACGAATAAACAATATTATACATTTTCCCATTCGATTGTGGATGCGCAATCTTCTATTTTTTCTTTCATACCGTCAATAATTGATTCTTTCATACCTTGAATTGATGATAAATATAAAGTCTCCTCAATAGAACGCCAGAGTTCCTCTGAAATTAAAACAGCCGAATGTTTTTCACCGGCAATAATCAAAGGTTCATATGTATTTTGAACTTCTTCCAAAATAATGTCTAATTTTTCTTTTACATTATTTACATTCAATACTGGCATTCTTTTCTCCTTAGAATTTAATATTATCAATAATAAATAAAAAAATTATTTCGTCAATATCTTATTTACAAAAATCAGCAAAATCACAGTCGGGATTTCTCTATAATCATATCCGCAGCCCTGATACCGTCAACTGCCGAGCTTACAATCCCTCCGGAATAACCCGAACCCTCCCCAGCAGGATAGAGTCCCTTAACTGATATGGATTGTAAACTTGTATCTCTTGTTATCCTTACAGGCGATGATGTCCTTGTCTCTGCGCCGATTAACACTCCGTTTGGAGATATGAAGCCGTACATTTTATTATTAAAAGAGCTTAATCCGTCTCTTAACTCATTTGTAATCCATGAAGGGAGAAAATCTTCTAACTGCGCAGGAACTGTTCCTTTTTTGTACGATGATTCAGGCAGATTATTATCCAATTTATTGTTAATGAATGAGCTTATCCTTTGAGCCGGCGCTTTGAAGTCTCCGCCTCCGGATTTAAATGCTCTCATCTCTAACTCTCTTTGAAGTTCAATACCTGATAATGAATCATAACCCATATCTTCTTTTTTTACAGTTACAACAATTGCAGCATTAGAAAATCTGTTATCTCTTTTGGACATACTCATTCCATTTACACAGAGCATAACCTCTTCTGAGGATGAATTTATGATTGAGCCTCCGGGGCACATGCAGAATGAGTACACGCCGCGTTTAGTTGAACTGTTATTATATGTTAAATTATATTCTGCAGCAGGGAGCGTTTTTATATACTTACTGTTTCCATATTGGATTCTGTTTATTTCATCAACGGGGTGTTCTAATCTTACGCCAATGGCAAATTCTTTTTTTTCAATGGCAACATTCTTTTGCTGCAGGAGCGAATACATATCTCTTGCAGAATGACCTGCAGCGAGTATTACGTTGTTTGAAAAAAACTCATTCCCTGTTGATGTTGCAACGCCGTTTATTTTACCATTTGTTATATACAGATCTGTTACTCTTTCGTTGAATCTAATTTCAGAACCTGAATCTATTATTTTCTTTCGTATATTTTTTATTATTCTTTGAATTTGATCTGTGCCTATATGCGGTTTTGATTCGTAAGCTATAGATTCAGAGGCGCCGTTTTCTATAAGTTTTTTATAGAACCAGAACATCTCAGGTTTATTTATCCTTGTAGTCAACTTTCCGTCGGAATATGTCCCTGCTCCGCCTTCGCCGAACAGAGAGTTGCTGTCGCAGTTGAGGATTCCTTTAGTTTCAAGGAGTTCAATATCCTTCATCCTCTCTTCAACTCTTTTTCCCCGTTCAATAATGATTACATGCGCGCCGGATTCAATGAGTCTGAGAGCTGCAAATAATCCTGCCGGTCCGGATCCTGCTATAATTATCTTTTCATTAAATATTGTTTTAACCGTTTCAGGTATAATATACGGATCATATTTTTCAATGTTATCATAATCAAGGAGCCGTGATGCTTCAATGTTATCAACGTCTATAATAACCTTATAGCTATAATGAATATTATTTTTATTACGTGCATCAAGCGATTTTTTGATAATTTTAAATGAAGTTACGGAGAGATCATACTCAAGATTAATTATATCAATTATTTCTCTCTCTTGTTGAGCAGGAGTTAATTTTATATTATTTATCTGAAGAAACATTTTTAAGCAAGAGCTTCAAAGAATGAACCGGGTTGTATCTGTAGATTTCGGCTGGTAGTTTTCCTGAAGAGTTATTATTCATGTTCAGGATTAAACATCAAACTTAATAATTTTTCCCTTTCAACAAGTGTCGGCTTATAATAAATGGGTTCTCTGTCTTGAGGATTAATGTCATTGATTCTGTCTATTTTGCCGTCATGGTATTTTGGCCAAATATAGCTCTTATCATAAACAGACGAAGTAGAGTCTGTTCTTCTTAAATTTATTTCCGATATGCCTGTAGAGATATTCATATATTATCTATCGGCAGAACAGGTAATTTTCTTTACTTTTTTTATAAAAAAGTTAAACCACCGAAAATCTTTACGAGCAATGAATCTTGCAAAACTTTAGAAAAATCGATATGATTCGCTTCGGCAGTATAACTAATTACCTGATATTAAAAACATCTCTTTCAATCTTACTTTCAATGGCAGTCTGTATGGGGCTAACAAAAATAAGGCGGACCCGCATATCGCCTGAGTTGGACGAATCGAGCATTCTGTTTATAGTACCGAACGGATATAGAATAAACATAATGGTCTCTCTTAAAAAACCGGGCTTCATGTTTCTTTCAATAAAATTTGCCGTCTGTATTATAAATTCACCGGTCAGCGCGCCAAGTGTAGGCGTGAATATCATATCATTAAGCGAAACCTGTTCTCTCCATTCGCCAAAATATTCCCACATAAGACTGCCTCCGACACTCCATAAAAAGGATTCAAAAACAGAATAGTAGTTGCTTCTTCCAATCATATAATATGTTGCACCTGCATAGAGGTGGTATATTGTATTTGTATTAAAGTTGTTTGGATCCCAATACCATCCGTCAGTAAATTTATTTTTTGCATCGTGCCATGTATATTTATATTGCCAATCGACTGCATTTACATCTTTAGTCATAAAATAGTTTATAACGCCGACAGAAGCGCTGGCAAGTATCTCTATTGATGCTCGCATTGCAAGATATGTTGACGAACGTTTAATAGTATAATTAAATTCATAGCCGTTGATTTTTTCTATCTCATCATTGTTTATTGAGTAGAGGGGAGTTAAATTTATAATGTTATTTGATTCAATTAGTCTTTTTGCAAAAACAGTATTTATATCATTATCTTCGGAATCGAATATCATCTCTGCAGTGAATTTAAACGCCTCTGTTTTTCTGTTGTCAAAAAAGAACCCCTTAGAGATATTCCATTCCAGCATAAACGGATTTTTATTTTTATCAAAGGCATTTGAGCTAAATCTGTAAAAGTCTTTATTATCAATTTTATGTTTGCCTTCATAGAAATTTATAGTTCCTATAACCGGATTTAATATACTATTACCATGTAAATAATTTCTGTTAAAAATATATCCGTGCGAAGGAAGAAATGGAGAAAGATATTCTAAATAATCCTCCTCTGAAAAATTGGTAAGATTAATTGTTTTATACTTATCCGCATTATCATCTGCATTATCTGCCGGATATGCGTCAAAGTTCCATAAGACAATTGCATATATCAAAAGAATTACTATATGGTTTAATCCGGTTTTAATCATATTTTCATTTCCGCCTGTATGGCAAATCTGTTCCATGAATGACTTTTTTTATGTTCATTTTCGATACTTTTAACATGCCAAAATTCATATCCGATTCCTGCAAGTATATCATTAGTTATGTAATAGCCGTAGTTTAATACTATACGGTTTAAAAAATCCTGCGCATGTTTATCCATAATTGCCTGAAAGTAATAGAAGTGGTATTTGAATTCAAATTTACTGTTAAGGTATTTATCGGATTCAAATTCCAGCTTTACGGGGAACGTAATACTGTAGTAGTAGTTGTGTTTTCTATCTCCCTTGTTATGATTAAAATACCAACGGCTTACAAAAATCGGGTTGAGATCAGGTTCCATAGCCGGAGTGATGCCTGTAGCTGTTAGTGATGAATTTTGCCCGGGAGCTATTCCGACTTTATATTTAAAGGATATACTCTTTTCGTTATTTATAAAGGTAAGATTTTGAATAAATGAAACAGGTTCCCAGTAGCAGTATTGAATATGTATATGGTCGGTATATATGTCATCGCTCCACTGCACTGCAGTAGTTTTTAAATATGGTCTGTAATAGGCAATACCGGTAAATATACCGTAGAGATTTCTTGAACTTTTCTGATCGGAAATCACTTTTTTGCTCTTGCCATAAAGAATCAGGTCAATGTCAAAACTAAATTCATCTAATCTGCCGGAGCCTTTGGATTTGCGGTCTATAGAAAGAGAGAATGAAGAATCCATGTAATCTCCGATCAGTAAAGGTATTGATGATTCTTTTTCATCTCTTGCAGGGTCATAGGCTAATTTCCATGCAATGAAGAGCATTCCCTCACTTGAACTTGGAAGTATTTCCCTGTTATCATTTGTGCGGTAATAACCTAATTTTAACGAAGCGTAATATGGCGATTTGTTTTTATCTTCAACCTCTGTGTCAATGATACTTATAATGTATGGTGTTAAAATACTATTAACCTGTTCAACGCTGTTATAATCTTTTTTATTAAACAGAAAGACTTTATGCAATTCAGCGCTGTTCTTTTTAGTATTAATAGTTATTGAAAATGTATTAACGTCTTTCTCTTTATACTCAACAGTTATATTTAATGCTTGATATGTCGGATCGAAAATCCGGGCATTTACGGAATTTACAGATGTATAAGTATCCCAGCCCTTTAGTTTTAAAACACTTTCAAAGTTAGCTGAAATCTTTTCCGGTGTTATACTGTTTTCATCCGAGCCATAGACATAAACTGAAGATAACACTACTATGAGTGATATGATTGTAGTAAAAAATTTCATTCTTTTCAATCTGCCGGTGAACCAAAAATCATTCTCTTTTATTTTTTGTTGTCAGTAGTTATTAGACAGCCCCATCATGTCAATAAATTATTTTGATAACTCTAATAATAAAACAGGCTTATTATTCTTGAAAATAAAATCTTTTTTTAAATTGATAATAACTTCCCTTCTTTTAATATATTCTTCATTATTATGATCTCTTGTCTTTATAATCATCTCAGGCGAATTATTTTTTAAAATTATTACCCTTGATTCTGGATTGCAATACATGTCTCTCCTTATTCTTGATATGTTTATAAAAGCAGTGTTATTAAACTCTTTTACAACATTTTCATTAAATCCCAAAAATGACGGAACATGAGTGTGGGCTGCTAACCATAGATCAACTCTATATGTTTTTAAAACCTCTTCAAATCTTTCGGAGTTTAGTATCGCCCTGCTCTCAACCTTGTTTGCCAAAAAGAGTCCGCTGTTTTTTAAGTATGCATGAGTTACTGTAATAATAATCTTATCCTGATTTTCTATTACCTTCTTTTTCCACCAATTAAAAGTATCATCAGAGATGAAAGTCGGAGGGAATCTATCTTCATCCGACATAAACAATATGAGCAGATTCCCGACTTCGACTGAGTAGTAAAGCGGTTTTTTAATGTACTTTTTATATGCCTCGAAATTTTTCATATCGTGATTGCCGGCAATTTCAAACCAGTATTCAATATCTGCTCCTTCTCTTGATTTAATGAACCAGTTTAAAGTTGTTTCGGCTAATGCTTCGCTGTGAAATATATCGCCGGCAACTATTGCCATGTCGGGTTTGGGTATATTATTTTTTACGTCGGATACGGAAGTCTCAAAGGCTTCACGCTCACCGTCATTTCTTGGTTGAATATCGGAGAGAGCCCATATAATAAGAACATCATGTCTATTGTCGGATGATTTCAGAGTCGCCTTTTCATAGCTGCATGACAACGCCATGAGAGCTAAGAAGAATACCAATGAATATAATTTTATTTTTATCATAGCCGAATATTTAGTTACATTTTTTTCGTCATTGCCGTATTATGTTAAATAATATGTCAGGCTCAGCGCGACTATGTCGGGCTTAGCGCGATCAGTTATATTCTTACGTCATTGCGAGCCGAATTTAAGTTTCATCGTACTATAATGTAAACTCGGCGTGGCAATCCAGTGGGATAAATCTACACCATGCGGTACATAGCTAAAAATTTAGACTCTGGATTGCCACGCGCAGGTTACATAATCTATACTAAACATGGCTGAAGCGCTCGCAATGACGTATAAAAAACATAACTAATTACTGCAATTATATTGTCTCTAACTTTTTCTTTATTATTTCAGATAATCTTTTTATATGGTCATAATTTTTTACATCATTTATATACAGATAAACAGCAATATTATTTTTTTCAATTATAATACCTCTGTCACTGTTATACTTTATAAATTCATTCAGCTTTTTTAACTCATCTTTTGCCGCTTTCCCGTTTTTATAAATCATGATATAGCATCCAATATCGTTGCCTAAGGGCTTATTCTTGCTTGCTATAATTGTCATATGTATTTCGGATATATTTCGATAATCTGCTCCGGGATATATTCTGTCTGTAAATTTCTTAATTGCATCTTTATCAAAGTTCCACGGATTATTCTTGAGAATCCCTTTGGCAAATTCAGGTACTTGTCCAAACATATATCCGTCTGGAATTTCGTCTACTGTAATCTTAATCTTTTCAATAATATCCGAGCTATACATAGATGTAGTATTGCCTATAAATAAAATCATACTTATAAAGATAACAATGCCTCTTAATGAGTTTTTTTTCATAAAATGCTCCAATATTTTACATTTTGATAAAAAATTAATTTTTTTCAATTAATTATCGACATTTAAACTACATATTTATAATATTTTTTATGTGACATAATATTTTTTATTGACTGAATTATCAGATTAAAAATAATTCTGACATAATTCAACATATATTATCTACATACAATATATGCACATAAATACTCTAATCTTCTGCATAGAGTATTATTTGTGTATAAATTATTTAAAAAATCCTATGAGGCTGAAATCTTGAATAAAAATGAAACTGATCTTGGATATATCCGTAAAAGGGATGGAAGAGTAGTTCAATTCAATATTAATAAAATTACGGATGCAATCTTTAAATCTGCAAAGGCTGTCGGCGGTACAAGCAGAGATACTGCTGCTAAAGTAGCAGATTCTGTTTATGATATTTTAAAAATCATATATAAAGACGGACGTATCCCCACAGTTGAAAACGTACAGGATCTTGTTGAAAAGATGCTCATTGAAAGAGGACATGCTAAAGTTGCTAAAGCATACATCCTCTACAGAGAACAGCACAGAAGGATAAGAGAAGGAAAGTATCTGCTCAATGAAGGTCTTGAACTTATTGACACCTATCTTGATAAATCCGATTGGAGGGTAAATGAAAACAGCAACATGAGCTATTCCCTTCAAGGACTTAATAATCATATATCGACCACAATTACTGCAAAATATTGGTTAGAAAGGATTTACCCCCCTGAGATAAGAGAATGCCATATAAACGGAGACTTCCATCTTCATGACCTTGGTCTTTTATCAGCCTATTGCGTTGGCTGGGATTTGAAAGACCTTCTTTTAAGAGGATTTACAGGCGTGCCCGGCAAGGTGGAGAGTAAACCTGCAAAGCATTTTAGGAGCGCTCTTGGTCAGGTTGTTAATTTTTTCTATACGCTGCAAGGCGAATCTGCCGGCGCGCAGGCGTTTGCTAATTTTGATACATATCTTGCCCCTTTTATCTATTATGATAAGTTAAATTATGACGATGTTAAACAATGCCTTCAGGAATTTATCTTTAATATGAATATACCTACGCGTGTAGGATTTCAAACGCCTTTTACAAATGTCACGCTTGATCTTATCCCTCCGTCAACAGTTGCCTCTGAGTATGTTGTTATAGGCGGCGAACTTATGGATAAGACATACGGAGAATTTACTAAAGAGATGGATACGTTTAATTCCGCTTTTGCAGAATGTTTATTAGAGGGAGATGCTAAAAGCAGGATATTCACATTCCCAATACCTACATATAATATTTCAAAGGACTTTAATTGGAATAATCCAAATCTCAACAATATATGGGAGATGACGGCAAAATACGGTATCCCCTACTTTGCAAATTTTGTCAACTCGGATATGGATCCTGAGGATGCAAGGTCTATGTGCTGCAGACTCCGCTTAGATAACAGGGAACTGCGTAAAAGGGGAGGCGGTCTGTTTGGCGCAAATCCTCTTACCGGGAGTATTGGAGTTGTTACTATTAACCTGCCGAGGATAGGCTTTTTGGCAAAAGATGAAGATGACTTTTTCATGCGCCTTGAAAATCTTATGATTTTAGCTAAAAATTCCCTTGAGATAAAGAGAAAAGCTCTTGAAAATTTTACATCAAGCGATCTTTACCCTTATACAAAATTTTATCTATCAGGAGTATATGAGAGAGATAAAAAATATTGGGGAAATCACTTTTCAACAATTGGACTTGTAGGCATGAATGAAACATGTATAAACTTCCTCAATGCGGATATATCTACCATTGAAGGTAAAACCTTTGCAACAAAGATACTCGATTTTATGAGAGAAAAAATCATGAAATATCAACAGGAGACTGATAATTTTTATAATCTTGAAGCTACCCCTGCAGAAGGCGTTACATACAGGTTTGCTAAAAATGATAAAAATAAGTATTCCGAGATTAAAACAGCAGGAAAAAATGAACCCTATTATACAAATTCCGTCCATCTCCCTGTTTCATATACGGATGACCTCTTTGAGGTTTTGGACCACCAGGATGTACTTCAGACTAAATTCACAGGCGGAACTGTTGTTCATCTTTTTCTTGGAGAAAAGATTGACAATATAGAGGTTGTAAAATCTCTTGTTAAAAAGATAGCGGAGAATTATGCTCTCCCCTATTTTACATTAACTCCTACTTTTAGTATATGTCCCGTACACGGATATATTTCCGGAGAACATCATTATTGCCCTTTTGAACATTCGGAGGAAGAGCTGTTGAAATACGGCATAGAAGCCGATAAGATAAATAGAATATAATTATAAATAGTATTAAAAATTTATAGGAGACATAACATGACTAAGAATGGAATCAAAATTCAAACAGAGGTTTACTCAAGGGTTGCAGGTTATTTTAGACCTGTAAATCAATGGAATAAGGGTAAACAGGAAGAATTTGCCGCAAGAAGAGAATATATACTTGATTCTAATTGTACCGATAAAGTATTTTTGTTAGATGAATATAAGAGGGCTGTATAAAACTTCATTAGTAGATTATCCGGAGAAAATTACTTCAACAATTTTCCTCGGAGGATGTAACCTTAGATGCAGCTATTGCCATAATCCCGACTTAGCGCTTAACAGCTCTGTTCTTGAAAAGATTGAAGAGAATGAGGTATTAGACTTTCTTAAAAAGAGAAAGAGTTTGATTGACGGCGTAACAATCTCAGGCGGCGAACCTACTATAGAAAAGGGATTGATTCCTTTTCTTGAAAAGGTTAAATCTCTTAAACTTCTGATTAAGATTGATACAAATGGTTTTCTGCCGCATATAATCTCTACATGTATAGAAAAAGAACTGATTGATTATGCAGCGGTTGATATAAAGACTTCACCTGAAAAATATCCTTCATTAACCGGCAAAAATTTATCTTTCGATTTGATTCTGTCAACCATAGATATAATAAAAAGCTCAAAAATTGATCATGAGATAAGGACTACCTGCGTGCCGGGTTTTGTTACGGTAGATGATATTAAAAAAATAGGCGAATCTGTCGGACCTGTAAAAAAATATTATCTTCAACAATTTGTTAATACAAATACATTGCTTAACAGTGAAATTGAAATTCTTACTCCATACTCAATTGACTATCTGCATAAACTGAAAGATGAAGCGGAAAAGTTTTCCTCGTTCTGTTCTATTCGGGGTATTTGATTATTGAGGCTGTCTAATGAGTATATTACCACAGAGTTTCTCGGAATAAGGAAGAAAAAAATAGAAATTTTTTGTCCTTAATGTGCGCTAACAAGTTATTCTTAATATCTATGTTTTCAGGGGATTTCATAAGCGCTGTAATGTACATAGCCAGAGCTTCCTTCTCTCTCTTTGTCAGTTCAAAAATTATAGCCTGATTATTTTCAATTGAACCGTCATTTATATTTTCATTAATCTCATTAAAGAGGGTTTCCGCTTCTAAAAAATTTCCTTTTAAAGCCTCTTCAATTCCGGCGCGCATAATAACTGATTCCGGATCAAAACTTTTAGAATACACAAAGCATCTCCTTGAAGTTAGGGCTATATAACTCTTCCCATTGTTTTTTGATCTTTCATTTTTTTTATTGCCTTCTTCTATCAATCTATATCTAAACTCTGCAGGCGCTGTTACCTTATTGTCAATTAACAGATCGCCGCGAGAGCTGCATGAAAGAAAAAATATTATGAGCAGAAAAACTTTATAGTGATGGAAAAATCTCACCCCATTTTTCCTCCTTTTGGTCTTATTAGGTCCGGCAGTAACTGTGAAAATTCTGTAAATCCCTTTCTAATAAAGTACACAATCCTCCAGTCTTTTAAACTTAGATATAGAAGCAGCAGTGTCAATAAAAATTCTTACAAAATTAGCGAACCGCTTTTTAATGTAAAATATGTAACTTAATTATGTCATAATTAAAAAATGCCTTGAAAAAAACTACTAACTATTTACTTTTGATAGAGAAATAAAATAAAGAGCTTCTCTTTTAATTTTGCGATCATTCCAGGAGTACTTATGTTTAAAAAGACAATAATCCCACTACTTACCCTGATAATAATACTTTCATGTTTTAAAAAATCCGAAGGTTTAAAACAGTCTGATATGCAGTTTCTTCTTAATCAAGTTCTTGCGTACCATGTTCAATATAATACAATAGATGAAACTATCTCTAAAAGAATTTTTAATAATTATATTGAAAGCCTTGATTACGGAAAATACTATTTTTATAAATCGGATATTGCAGAGTTTTCAAAATCCGAACTGCTTTTTGGCGATTATATTGCAGCAGGTGATTACAAAGTTGTATTTGATATTTTTAAGATTTACAAAGAAAGAAATAATGAAGCAATGGAGCTCTTTAAAAAATTAATAAAAGAGAATTATGATTTTACTAAAGATGAATTCATCGCAGTTGACAGAGAAAAAATTACATTCGCAGAAAATGAATCCGACATGAAAGAAAGATGGAGAAAAAACATTAAGCTCCAACTGCTTAATTATGTTTCTACAGGAAAAAATATAGACGATGGGAAGAAAAAGTTAGAGAAAAAATACGAATTGATGAAGAAGAGAATTGATGAAATGAATAATGATAAACTTTTAGATATATTTATGAATTCTATTACTATGGCGCTTGATCCTCATTCTAACTATCTCTCCTCTGAAGAACACCAATCCTTTAAGATATCAATGGAATTAAAGCTTGAAGGTATTGGAGTAAGGCTCCGATCCGAAGACGGCTTTGTGAAAGTTGAATCAATAATTGCCGGAGGCGCCGCAGATAAACTCCCCGAAGCGCTTCAACTCAAACCTAACGATAAAATAGTTGCAGTAGGGCAAAGCAAGGAAGAACCCGTTGATGTCATTGATATGGAACTCTCCGATGTGGTCAAACTTATTAGAGGTGAAAAAGGGACAGAGGTTAGACTGACTGTTATAAGGGATGTTGAAACAAAGAACCAGCCTTCAAGATTTATTGTTCCAATAATAAGAGAGCAGATTGAACTTAAGGATAGTGAAGCTAAATCACAAATTGAGATTTTTAACAGTAATGGGAAGAATTATAAAATCGGTTATATTAAACTACCGTCATTTTATGAAGACCGCGAATCGGGAAAGAGTTCATCCGGTGATGTTAAAAATTTACTCAATGATTTAAATAAAGAAAAGGTTAATGTTGTTATTCTTGATCTGCGTGGAAATCCCGGCGGATTATTAAATGAAGCTATTACCATCGCAGGACTTTTTATTGAACAGGGTCCGGTTTTGCAAATAGTAGGGAGAAATACGCCGCCAAGAATTTTTTATGATAATGATCCTAATATATACTCTAAAGAACCGCTTATCATCCTAACAGATACTTTCAGCGCAAGCGCATCAGAGATTCTTGCCGGAGCAATCAAAGATTATAAGAGAGGTCTTATTGTCGGATCAGGAAATACTTACGGTAAAGGCACAGTACAGTCTTACAATGAGCTTCCGCGTAATCTTGGAGCTTTAAAGATCACTACAAATATTTTCTACCAGCCAAGCGGTACTTCAAATCAGCTTACAGGGATATCCCCTGATATAGACGTACCGGATATAACTGCAATATGGAAGATGAATGAAAACGAAACGAAATATCCGTTGAAGTGGAAAAAAATAGAGAGCGCAAAGTTTAAACGATATGATAACGTCAATGATTCTGTAGTGACAAATTTAACTAAGCTGTCAAATTCAAGGACATCAAAAGGTGAGTATGCCGAACTTAAAAAGAAGATAGATATTTACAGAAAAAAATTAGACAACAAAACCATCAGCCTGAAAGAAGAATCCGAAAAGACAAAAATGCAGGAAAAAGACATGGAAGAGAAACTTAAAAACGACAGGACGAATAAAGGAATCGATCTTAAGAATGATCTTTTCCTTAGAGAGGCATTTAATATCGGCTGTGATTATTATGAAGTGTTAAGCAGATAAAAATTATTTATAGATTTTGTTCTGTGGATATGTACGAATTTGTAGAGACAAGGCATGTGAAGTGACCCCCAAAAGTTGGACATATTTTTTTTAAGCAACTAATTGAGACTGAATTCTGTATTGAACAGGACTAAGTCCATT
>Ga0268262_10001070_pt1 | contig 34882 bp, 32 predicted proteins | sample TergutNc150P3_FD_190354 | JGI IMG/M metagenome (GOLD analysis project Ga0268262, IMG submission 190354) | Nasutitermes corniger P3 segment gut microbial community from laboratory colony in Florida, USA - Nc150 P3 (SPAdes) (version 2) | ecosystem: Host-associated > Arthropoda: Insects >...
TAACAAAAAAAATATGAAAGAGGAATCTGACTTTCTCATTACATATGGCCCTCTGCGTACTCCGCGCCTCTGCGTGAGGATTTTTCTTATGTTTTTTAAAGTATTCCTTTAAACTTTAAATTGCTGATGGAATACATACCGGTCTTTTTTATTTTTTTAACGCGATTAAATCGCAAAGGAGTTTTTCACCATGAAAAACACATTTAAGCTTTTTGGGGTTATAGCGCTGCTTGTTATAATCGGGTTCTCTATGGCGGCTTGCAGCTCAGGCGATGGCGGCGCAAGTCTTGCGGGAACCACATGGAAGTATCAAGGTACAATGACAATGAACGGGGAACCAGTTACGGCGCTCACCCTGAATTTTATTGACGGTTCCACATTTAGAAGGGTATTTGTTACAGCATCAAAAACGACAACTATCAACGGAACATACACGTTCAATGGCAATTCAGGCACCCTGCATATGCCTACCTGGAATCCTCCTGATTATACTTTTACGATTGATGGTAATGATCTTATTGTAATTGGCATGGGAACATATACAAAGATTTAGCAACGTAAAACGCGCCGTATAAGGGTGCCCACAGCAGGCGCGTCTTGGGAGAGCCGGAATTTTATCACGCAAAGGCGCCAAGAACTTGATTTGCATACTAAACGCCCTATTCATGCTTATTTTTATTACTAAAGGGATAAAAAGCATGAAGTGGACGCAAAATTTGGTAACAACGCATAGTTGCTCTTTGCGTTCTTTGCGTGAGGTTCTTCTTTCAGAGTAAACTAGCGTATACAGTGGCTATTCGTTTAGTTCATCGTTAAAAATTCTTTCTTCTTCTTCCCCAAAGCACGGGATTACATTTCCATTATGAAAGATTCGCAATAATATGTTTTGCTAAATTTTCATTTATGTCGCTGTGTCTTGGAACACGCTCTTCTATACCAGTCCGGGGGTTTTTATATACATCATGCTTTTTCCCATGTTTAACAAAAATACAACCACAGGTTTTAATACGTCTAAGCAGCACGGTTCTTTTCATGCGGGACTTAAGGTAATTGTCCCAATTTTCCGTTCAGGAATAGATTTCGGCTGTTCTTCTTGTTCCAGATCATATAGATCCGCCAGCATTTCTTCCAGTTCTTTAAGATTTTTTCCCTGTGTCCAATGATCCGGGTAATCGTTTAAGTATCCCAGAAACCACCCGTCTTTTTCCTGCCAATAAGTATACTGTAATTCCATGCGGAGCCTCCGTATCAAGTATAGCATAAACTAATTTTATTTGTACGCATAGTTATAGGAACTTTGAATTACTTGCTTTGAAATCACATTAACAGTAAACTTCTACCATGATAGCCCGATTGATGGAAGAAGCCCGCAAAATCGTACTGAAGTTTGGTTCCAATACTCTGGCAGCCACGGACGGGAAAATCAATCCCGTGGTTCTGGATGAATTCGCCGCCCAGATTGCCGATATGCTCAAGAAAGGAAAACAGATCGTCATTGTTTCTTCAGGCGCGCAGGCGGCGGGGCTTTCAACCATGGGAAAATGGGCGCGTAAAAAGGACATTCATTACAAGCAGGCCCTCTGCGCGGTGGGCCAGGTAGAGCTCATGAAGGCGTGGGGCCTGGCGTTTGAGAAAACCGGCTTTCACATTGCCCAAATACTTCTTACCCAGGAAGATTTCGCTGACCCCATCCGTACCCTTAATATGCGGAATACACTTTTTACCCTGGTGGATGAAGATGTCGTTCCGGTAATAAACGAGAACGACACCGTATCGGTTGCGGAAATTAAAATCGGCGACAACGACACCCTGGCGGCCCAGTCGGCCATACTCTGGAGCGCGGATCTTCTTATCCTTTTCAGTGATATAGACGGGCTTTTTACGAAAAACCCCAAAGAGTTCCCCGACGCTGAACTGGTGGAAGAAGTTTTTGACATAAAGGCGGTTAGAGAGAAGGTGGTTATCGGCAGTTCCAACGCGCTGGGTACCGGAGGAATCGCCACGAAAATATCCGCCGCCGAAAGAACAGTACCCTACAGCATTCCCACCATTATAACCAATGGTTCAAAGCCCAGAGCCCTGGAAGCCCTGGCTGCCGGGACGCAGCGGGGCACGGCCTTTCTGCCTGAGGGGAAAAAATGAAACTTCCGGCATTAAGAGAGATTGTTGAGGAAAGAAAAGAAAAAGCCATCGAGAATCTTTCGGACAATTTCGCCAAAAACAGGCTTCCCCTGGAAGAGTATGAAAGACTCGTGGAATACATCCAGAAAATCGAAAGCGAAAGGGAGCTTATTGTTGTTGAGAAAATGGTTGCCGAATACGGCGGTGTTGAATCGCCGAAAAAAAGCGTTTATAGCGGCAATGAATTACCGGACGAAGATGACGAAGTTGATAATTACCAGCGTCCGGAACATCAGGGCAGCAGCCTGACTGTTCTATCATCCAGGACTATCTCCGGCCCGATAGAATCGGGGATGCAATTTGTCAGCATTTTAGGCAGCGAGCATATAAAAATTCGCAAGGTGGATTTAAGCAGGCGAAAGACCGTTCTGAATGTGGTTTCGATCCTTGGAGAAAGCGTTATCTCTGTGGAAAGCGGGATCAGGGTGAGCAACAGAGCTGTCCCGGTTTTGGGCGGTTCATGGACGGATCGTAAAGTTGAGAGAAACGCGGATGACGGAGAACCGGAACTTGTCATCTCAGGCGCCGCGCTTTTGGGAAATATTACGGTAAAACTGCTAAAGGAGTAAGAGCAATGGAAAAGGGAATAAAAAAAACAATCGGTTGTATAGGCAGCGGGAATATGGGGCCCGCGCTTATGAAGGGAATATCCAAAATAGTTAATCCCGAATGTATCGGCTTTAGCGATCTTCACGTTTCAAAGGCAAAAGCCGCCGCCGATTCCGTAGGAGGCAAGGTTTACAACTCCAATTCCCAGATGGTGGAACAGGTTGATTACCTCTTTCTTGCGGTAAAGCCCCAGGTGTATAAAAGCGTGCTGGAAGAAATTAAGCCTGCGGTAATTGACAGACTTTCCGGTGAAAAAAACGGCGGCAGGCCTCTTACCATTATTTCGATAGTTGCGGGATGGTCCATTGCGAAGATCAGGACTTGCCTTGATCTTAGTATTCCTGTTGTCAGGATAATGCCCAACACGCCGGCTCTCGTTTCGCGCGGGCTTATTGCCATGTCAACGTCCCCGGATTTTCCGACGGAGAGAATCCCTGAGTTGGAAACAATACTTTCGGGAGCGGGCCTGGTTGATCATCTTGAAGAGGTATATATGGACTCGGTAACCGGTCTTTCCGGCTCCGGACCGGCATTTGTTTATATTTTTATTGAGGCCCTTGCGGACGGCGGCGTCCTGGCGGGGCTCCCAAGGGATAAGGCCCTGCGTTACGCTGTCCAGACGGTGCTTGGCTCCGCGCACATGGTTCAGGAGACAGGAAAACACCCAGGGGAACTTAAAGATATGGTAACTTCACCCGGCGGTACCACTATTGCAGGTATTTCCGCCCTTGAGAACGGCGCTTTCAGGGGCGCTGTGATCAACGCCATCGAAGCCGCCTGGCGGCGTTCATCGGAGCTTCTTCCGAAACTTTAAGGGAAATCCTTAAGCATTGACGGCGGCGTCATTCTGTTTTTCAACGTCCTTTAAAACCGCTTCAATTTTGGTAAAATCAATGGGGTTTGTCAGCATTAAATCCACGTCATAAGAGGATTGGCCGTTGGTCAAAAGAAAAATATAAGGTTTTCCGAAAAGAGGATCTTCCCGGGTGGTGTGGATAAACCTGGATATATCAACTCCGGGGAGCCCCTCATCCAAAAGAATAAACCCGGGTTTTTCTTCGGCCATTTTGCTGCCGGTTTCGAACCAGTCAAAGGCCTGAATGATTCTATAATCGGGAAAACGAATCGCTAATTCGTCTTTTAGACTGTCGTTCACAGATTTTTCGGCGGCAACAAGCAAAACACTCCAGTTGGCATTTTCAATTATTACCTGCAAAACTTCTCCGGAAGCGTTCATTCCCCGCTTGTCAAGAAACGCAGCCAGATCCTTGGCATAAATTCTATATTGCCCACCTGGCGTGGTAAAAGCCTTTAAATGGCCGTTGCGAATCCAATTTATTGCGGTTTGGTTAACAACTCCGCAGATGTTGGCGACTTCCAATGCTGAAAAGATGCGTACAAGTCGCCCATTTTTGGGCATTACAGCTCCTTGTCTTTTATATGGAATTATTATAGCCACTTTTTTCGAAATTTCAACTTTTTGAAGTAAAAAACAACTAAAAGTGTTGTCCGGAATCAAAAAACCTGTCAATAATTTGAGAAGAAAAGCGTTCATGCCTTAATTTTGGTTTTAAAAAGCCTGAATTTTCCTTAAAACGAATATCTATTTTCTCAATATACTTTAATAGCAGTGAAAATTCGGTCTCTTCATCAAGTATTTTGTCAATCGCACCGAGGGATATACCCCTCTTAATCCCCCTTTTTTCAAGGGAAATAAGAAACCAAAGCGGACTTGGCATCTTTTTCCCTCTAAGGTGGGCGCGAATCCAACACTCGGCGAATCTTTGATCGTCAAGCAACTTCTTGTCTAAAAGGCCTGAAATCACCTGACTGGCTACGGAAGGATCAATGCCCCTCTTTTCCAGTTTTGCTGTCAGACCAGCAACACTCTGTTCAGCTCTGGCGATGAGGCGCAACGCGATCTTTTCAGCTTTTATACAGTCAGCGTCAAACGGGAGGGCTTCTTCTTCCAAGAAAAATCAGCGCTTGGAGAACTGGAAGCGGCGGCGGGCGCCTGCCATACCGTACTTTTTCCGTTCCACCATCCTCGGGTCGCGGGTAAGGTAACCGTTGCTCCTTAGGCTGGTGTAGTTGCCCTGATCCACCTGGCAAAGCGCCCGCGCAAGGCCGTGGCGGCAGGCTTCGGCCTGACCATGGACGCCCCCGCCAAAAACATTGATAAGTACATCAAAATTGTTCTCTGAAGAAGTAACCATAAGAGGCTGGCGAACCATTAATACATGCTGTCCCTGCGGAAAATACTGGTTTAGTTCTTTACCGTTTATCGAAATTTTTCCGTTTCCGTCCCTTATGTAAACTCTGGCCACCGAAGTCTTTCTGCGGCCTGTTCCGATTCCAAGATTCTTTACCATCGATCTTTCCTTTACAATTCAATCTTTTGCAGATTCTGGGCTGCATGGGGATGCTCTGCCCCTGAATACAACTTGACATTTTTAAAGAGTTTACGCCCCAACGGTCCCTTGGGAAGCATTCCCTTAATCGCCAATTCCAGGGGAGAAGACGGGTGTCTTTCGATCATTTTCCGGAAATTTACCGTTTTAAGGCCGCCAGGATAACCTGTATGGTGGCGGTACAGTTTTTGCTGTGCTTTATCGCCGGAAATCGCTATTTTGCCTGCGTTGACTATAACTACATAATCTCCCACTTCCTGATGAGGCGCAAAAACCGCCTTCTCTTTTCCCCGTAGAATGGAAGCTGTCCTGGCCGCAACCCTGCCCAGGATCTTTCCTTCGGCGTCAATCAGAAACCACTTTCGTTCTACTTCTACGGGGTTTACAAATACTGTCTTCATACCTTTACCTTTCCAATTGCATTTTCAAAGCCCTTTTAATCAAGGTGAATTTAGATGCTGCCATAAAAAAATCAAAAAGGTCAATAGGTCGAACGGCACATCTTGCCTGTTATATTCCCCTTAGTTAATTATTGATGTATCATATTCTCATGGATATTAAATTTTATTCCCTTGGGGCTGCCGAGGAAGTTACCGGTTCAAAGCATTTGCTGGAGGTAGACGGGAAGTCTTACCTGATTGACTGCGGGTCGTTTCAGGGGAGCCGCGCGGAAGCAGACCGAAAAAACCGGAATTTCGGGATAGAGGCCAACAGGATTGAGGCGGCTATTTTAACGCATGGGCATTTGGATCATTGCGGGCTTTTTCCCCTGCTGACAAAAAAGGGCTACAAGGGAAACATATATGCGACCCCAGCAAGCCGGGACATTGCCAGCCTGGTCATGATGGATTCGGCAAATATCCAGGCTCGCGACGCAGAGTATCTGCGCGAGCAGGCCGAGAAAAAAGGGGAGAAGTTTACCTGGACGCCGCTTTACGAAGAAAAAGACGCCATCCAGGCCACTAGTCAGATGCTGGGGGTTTCATATAACAGGCCTGTTTTTATAGACGGCAATCTCAAGCTTGAGTTTTTTGACGCCGGCCACATCCTGGGATCGGCGATGGCTTATTTGACGGTCAAAGGCGGAGATGGAAAGGAAGTAAATATCCTTGCCTCAGGCGATCTTGGAAGGCCGGGCAAACCCATCATTCGCGACCCGGCCAGGCCGCCTGCGCCGGACTACATCATCCTTGAAAGTACTTACGGCGACAGGCTGCATGAAAACACCGAAGATGCCATGGACAAGCTGGCAGATATTACAAAGCGCATTGTAAGAAACAAGGGGAAGCTGCTCATACCGTCTTTCGCCATAGAGAGAACTCAGGAGCTGGTTTATTATTTCCATCTACTTACAGATAGAGGGATCATTCCCGAAATCCCCATCTTTGTTGATTCACCAATGGCGACTAACGCGACTACTATTTTTCAGGTACACCCCGAATGTTACGGCGAGGAGATTAAGGATGCGTTTATAAAGCATCACAAAAATCCCTTTGGGTTTAATTCGCTTAATTTTACTACCAGCGTTATTGAGTCCAAGGCTTTAAATGACCGTCCGGGGCCGCTTATTATCATTTCCGCTGACGGAATGTGCGAAGCAGGCAGAATTCAGCACCACCTAATTCACAATATAGGAAACCCCAACACTATTATCCTGATCGTGGGGTTCATGGCGGAAAACACCCTGGGACGCCGTATCCTTGAAAAAGCCGATGAGGTAAGGATTCACAACATGTTGCTGAAACGCCGCGCCGCCGTTGAGAAGATCAATGCTTTCAGCGCCCACGCAGATTACGGCGAGGCGATAAACTGGCTTAAGTCAATAGACACTTCCCGCCTGAAAAAGATCTTAATGGTTCACGGAGAACCCAAAAGCCAGGCTGTTTTTAAGAAGCATCTTGAAAAAGCGGGCTTTCCAAACGTGGATATTGTGAAGTATGGGCGGGTTTATGATTTGACATATCCTTAAAAACCAATATTTATTCAGTTACCCTCTATCAAACAAATCCTTCAGCTCCTCGTGACTCATCCTTGCCAGCCAGGATTCGCCGGACGCAACGGTCATTTCCGCCAGTTCCTGCTTGCCGGAAATCATTGCGTCGATTTTTTCCTCGAAACTGTTTTTGGTGATAAAGCGGTGGACAAAGACATTGCGCTTTTGACCGATGCGGAAGGCCCTGTCTGTGGCCTGGTTTTCCACTGCGGGATTGTACCAGAGATCGTAGTGGATAACACGGCTCGCGGCTGTGAGGTTTAGGCCGAGGCCGCCGGCTTTAAGGCTTACAAGAAAAATCTTTGAAGCGGGATCGTTTTGAAAACGGTCTACCAAGGCGGAACGGATGTTCTCCTTTAAGCCGCCGTGGTAAATCAGGGCCGCTTCTTTCATTTCGTTTCTGATGATTAGGTCAAGGCAGTTCAGGGTTTCAACGTATTGGCTAAAGATCAGGACTTTTTCACGGCTGGCAAGAATTTCTTCCAGCAGGGTAAGAAGAAGCTGGGCCTTTCCTGAAAGCTCCGAAACCGCGGCGCTTTCCTTGTCAAATACCCTGGGGTGATCGCAGATCTGCTTTAGCGAAGTTAGCAGCGAAAGGATCAGAGAAGAGCGTTCCTTGCTTTCCATTTTTGCCGATTTTTTTATTGATTCGGAAACTACGCTTTCGTACAGGGCGGCCTGATCTTTCTCCAGTACCGCGTATTCGTTGGTAACAATTTTTTCAGGCAGATCCTTGATGATTGCCTTGTCCGTCTTTAAGCGCCGCAATAGAAAAGGCGCTGTAATTTTTCGCAGGGCTTCCGCCTGCTCGCGGTTTCGCATAACTTCGATGGGGATGCGGTACTGCTTTTGAAAGCTCCTTGCGTTTCCCAGATAGCCTGGAATGATAAAATCGAAAAGGGAGCGGAGGTCTTCCAGGCGGTTTTCCACGGGCGTTCCTGAAAGCGCAAGTCGGTATTTGGATTGCAGGAGTTTCACGGCGCGGGAGATGCTGGTTTCGGCGTTTTTCATCAAGTGGGCTTCGTCAACCAAAAGCACGGAAAATGCGACATCTTTTAGTTTTTCCACGTCGCGAACTGCCGTTTGGTAGGTGGTTAGAAAAACGTTGAATTTTCTGTTGATAACGCGATTCGGCCCGTGAAAACGGGAGACAAGCAGAGATGGGGCAAAACGCTCAAGCTCCTTTTCCCAGTTGCTTAAAAGGGATGCCGGAGCAACCAAAAGGCAGCCTTTGTCCAAATGCCCATCTTCTTTAAGGCGCAAAAGCGTCGCGATGGATTGAACGGTTTTGCCCAGCCCCATGTCGTCTGCCAATATACAGCCGAATCCGGAAAACAAAAGCGAACAGACCCAGTTAAAACCACGCTTCTGGTAAGGCCGGAGTTCTGCCTTTAAAGAATTCGGAACGGGCAAGTCTTGTTCATGGAAAAGATTATCAATGACTTTGCGTACGTTAAAAGTTAAAATCGTGTCGCCTGAAAAATGCGCTTTCAGGAAATCGTTTAAATCCGGCTTTGTGTCTTTTGCTTTTTTCAATAGACGCGCAAATTCTTCCGTGTCTATTTTTATAAAACCGTCCCTGAAACGAACCAGGTCCTGCTTTTGTTTTACCAGCTTTTCAAATTCCTGAATGCTGATTACTTCATCTCCAATCGCTATCTGCCATTCAAAATCCTGTAAAACGTTCAAGTCCAGGTAACGCTTGAGAGAGCCAGAGCCCTTTGCGGCAGTATCCCCCTTGACCAAAAGCCGGGGCTTTAGTTCCCTGTGCAGGCTCTTTGGCAGCTCCACCGTCATGCCAAGGCGTGCAAGCAGGAAAGAGGCGGATTCTAAAAAATTAACAAGCCTGGCCTGCGAAAGCTCTACGCTTCCTTTTCGCGTCTTTTCAGACACAGAAGCAAACTGGCGAATTTCCGGCAGATAATTTGACAGGGCTATCGGAGCTTTAAGCGCTTCCAAATCTTTGCATTGGCAAAGGGGGATTCTCGTTGTTTCATTTTGTTCTTCGGTAAGAACATCCATGGAAAGTGAAAACTTAAAATCAGTTCCAAAAGCGCGTTTTGCATGAGCGTCCTTTACGGTGAGGCTGTAGCGGTAAGCGGTAAAATCAATGTGCAGTACAGAAAGCCATCTGTCTATGGCCTGGGGCAGGCTGCGTTTGGCAGGAGCTGAAACATCGATTTCAGTTTCGTAAAAAAACAGGTTAAGTAATTCCAGGTATTCCTGGCCTCCGCTTTGCCTGCCAAAACTTTTTCGGAACGCTAAAGAGCGCCTGTAAATCCACTCGTTCAAAAACGCCGAAGCAAGCAGATCGACCACACTCCTTCCGCTTACTGTATTTAACATTCCGCATTCAATTGCGGCTATGGCGTCCAGCATTTTTCGGACATCGGGCAGGGTTTCAAAAGGCCGCCAGATGATTTTTAGCGTTTTGCCTTTTGCAAGCACATAGGGAATAAACGCGCTGGCGGAACATAGCAGGTTAAGAAACTTAAAAAGATAGAAAAGAAAACTGTAGGATGATGTTCCGTCTTCAGACGAAAAGCGGACAAAATATTCAAAGGCGTCGCAGGGCGTAAACCGCCTGATGTTGCCGTCGATGTCCTGGGCATCAAGAAACAGCTTTACTCCGGGGCCGGGATCAGGACAGTAAATTGTCCATAACGAGCGCGAAAAATTGTGTTCCGTTTCCGCCTGGTCGATAGCCTCTGTCGCTTCCCAAGCTTTGTAATGGGCTGTGCGATGGTAAAACTCCGCCATGACAACGGCAAAGTCCCTTTTGCAGAATGCCGGAGCGGAAGGGAGCAGGGCGGTGATAAGATTAACGCAGTTTGGAATTTCTTCAATTACTGGAGGGGAAGGCCGCACAATTAGCGCGGTGCTTTCTTTTTCGCCAATGCTGACGCTATGGCTTATTGTGAAAGGCGGTAAAATCCGTTGAACCGCCGACTTTCCAAACCTGGCGGCCAGATCCATTCCCCTGAGCTTGAAGAGCAGATGGGGGTCTGTGTCTATCTCCCTTGCGATAATAAAATAAAGGGCCGCCAGGTGTTTGCAGGGGTCGCCGTACTCGTCCGGGCAGGTGCAGGACTTTTTCATTTCGCGCCAGTGCCGCGGAATAAGGCTGATGTTTCTTTGCTTTAGCTTTTGCAAGAAAGTTTCAGGCAGCTCTCCGGAAGCAATGTGGGCAAGTAAAAGCGGATCTTCCTCTATCATTTTGTAAACAAGCTCCGCTTCTTTTAGAGGCGGAAAAATTATTTCAACCTTGTAAGAAGGGCGATAGTTGCCCTTGACTTTCGCAACGGCCCTGCCCGCTTCCAACTTAAGCGAAAGCACCTTGCCGGTATTGGCGTAAGTTCTGCCCCTGTCCAGCCGGCCTTCCAACCCGTAGCTGTTAAGCACATCAATAAACCAGGAACCCCAGGGGGTAATGCCGTAACGGTTTTTCATGGCGAAATTATAGCTGTTGTTATACGGACCTTCTAAGTAATTTTCCCGTGAAAATACTTGTACGTTTGCCGTTTTCGACGGCTATCTGACCGTTGACAAAGACATAGTCAATTCCGTCATTTGGTACGAGCTTTACATAGTCCGACTTGCCGTCTATTACGTTAAAATCGAATACAACAATGTCGGCGTCTTTTCCAACAGCTATTTTGCCTTTTCCTATGAACCCCGACACTTCGGCGGGCAAGCCGCACAGTTTCCGGATACATTCCTCAAGGCTGAAAAAGCCTTTGTCACGGCAATATTGTCCGATTATTTTGGGAAAGGTGGCTAACCCTCTGGGATGACTACCTGCAACTATTTCTTTTATGGAAACCTGTGCGCTGTCTGTGCCACCCATGGTGTATGAGTGTTTCATAATATTTTCTATATCCCATTGGCAAATCATACGGTAAATCGCGCCGGATTCGCGATTTTCGCATATTACATCATACATGGTTTCATATACGTCCTTATTTTTCCTTCTGGCGGCTTCAGCAAGGGTTAAGCCGTTTAGTTCAGGCTCGCTTGTAATATCGCCCAAAATGACGCCTTCCGGTGTGCTTGAGTAAATCAAGTTTTCAAAATCATCGCTGTTTTGTTTCAATATTTCCGTTATCTCTTTACGGGTTTCGGGGTTTTTAAGTTTTTCAATTAGCGCGTCCATACCGTCGGTGGCATATTTTGGCGGAATGGCGGAAAGCAGGCTTGTCGCTCCACCGTCGTAAGGGTATTGGTCAAAATAAACCTTTTGTCCGTTCTTTCTGGCTTCATTGGCTAGGGCGAGGGTCTCTTTTGATTTTCCCTCATTGTGCTTTCCCGCGATTTTATGGTGAGAAATGATAACTGGCACGCCGGATTCTTTTCCGATGCGCAGGGCTTCTTTAACCGCTTCGACAACGCGGTTTCCCTCGCTGCGCATATGTGTCGTATACTGGCCGCCATATTCTCTGACGACCTTGCACAGTTCAACTATTTCATCAGTTTCCGTATAGCTTCCGGGCGGATAGATAAGTCCGGTTGACAGGCCCAAAGCCCCGGCTTCCATACTTTCGCGCAGCATTTTTTTCATCTCGTTTAATTCGCTTTCCGTAGGTTTTCTGCTTTGATAACCCATAACCTTGCCGCGAATTGTGCCCTGACCTATGTAGTACGCAATATTTGTGGGCAGCGGCTGGCTTTCGATTTCGGCCATGACGGCTTTTGTACTGCCGTCGGTTTTTTTTAGCCTTTCAGAGGCGTCAGGTGCAACCATGACAGGCACGGCGCTGAAATCGGAAGGCATAAGAGGCGATACCGAAAGCCCGCAATGACCGGCGATTTCCGTCGTTATGCCCTGTTCCAGCACGTTCGACGCATCCCAGCGCATTAAAACAGTCAGGTCGGAATGCGAATGATAGTCAATAAAGCCAGGCGTAACACATTTACCAGCCGCGTCAATAACTTTCGCGCTCTCTTTTTCATCAAGCTTACCGATGGCCGTAATCTTTCCGTCTTTTATACCGACATCGGCGTTATATCGCTGAGATCCCGTGCCGTCAATAATCGTTCCGTCTTTTATAATTATATCGTACACATTAACCTCTTTTGATCTTGAATACATCCCCGTCTTTGCCAATCAAAACGAGGAACCCGCCTTTATAGGGTTTAGGCTCGCCGCCGTAGCGGCTGTCGTAGGAGGGCTCGGCGTTTTCGTTTAGAATCAAATAGCACCCGCCATCAGGAAACTCTACAACAGGTTTAACGTCCTTTTCAAAACTGAATATGAGGTTATTGTCTTTGCCCTTTAAAACTATATCGCCTGACACCAGCGGTTTAGCTGCTTTCGCGTCCATATACTCTGCACCACAGCAGTAGATGAATTCGGTTCCGTCACGGACAAACGCCAAAGGCGCAAAAGTGTCACGGCTTCCTAACACTGGCGCATCCAGGAATTGTTTTCCGGTATTGGCGTCCTGTGTTATAAAAGGCATATCACATATTGGCACGAGGGTTTTATCCGTCTTACAGCTCAGAAACATTATTCCAGGCGCGAAATCAGCAGTCTTGATTTCAAATGCGGTCGCAAACGCAAAAGCGCCGAGGTCGCGGGAGTCAAGATTGCACGCTATATACTTTTTCCCGACGCGTGCAAGCCACGCCGCGTCGGCTGCCGGATACTTGCTCCCGATTTTCATACACGCCGGCGCGTCAGGGAATCCGGTGCGGTTTGTAATAGCAAGATATGTGTTACCCTTTGCTTCCGCAAAACCAGCGCCCATTCCTAACGCGCTGACATACGCGCCGTCAACATATTTCATAGGGGGTATCACCCCTTTTATACGTTCTCCCGTCAGTGTGTATATGTTCACCAGCATCTCTGTATCGGAAAAACTGACCTCGGTCAAGCTAGAGTGATCTATGTATTTCCCGGCGTATTTTTCAAAATGTTCAACCGGTATTCTGGAAGGTTGCGACTCATGCTTTTCCTTTTTAACGTCTATGCCTTTGGTTTCAAGCGTCATCGCAATCGCGTCGCTCAATAAATCAGCGGTAGCCAAGCCGCAATCAATGCTCGCCGAACAGGCTGCGGTAATGCCGTATTTAGGGACAGCCATCATAAAAGAGGAGAACTGTAGCGTGGTGCCGCCCTTGCCCAGTACATCGGTACCGAAATCGTACTTATTGTGCGTCAGCGCCACGGTATCCCAACCGAGGCCGAAGCCGTGCGCCAGCAATTTTTCGCTTCCCACAAAGGTCACGCCATGCGGCTTCGCCATCTCTTTCTTGGATTCTTTCGTAAGCACAGGGCTGTCCGAAATGAACACATACGCAAACTTTGCGCAGTCGTACATATCGGTATTCACGCCGCCGGCGCCCATTACAGTGAGATATTCAATGCCTTTGCCGGGCATTTCAATATGCCTATGGCCTTCTGCGAGCTTGTCAGAATAGCAGGTCGAAGCCGCGCCGATCGGATCGCATATGTATTTCCTTATAAAATCCGAATAGCCCATCCCCGAAACCTCTGCTACCAGCAATTCGGCGAGTGTGAACCCATCGTTGCAGTAAACGGAGAACTCGCCGGGATTGGCCTTCAGGTACGAATGCGCCAGATAATCGTAAAACTCATCGTAGTAACCGTCGATCCAGGCGCTTGCAAAACTGTTTTTAAAATGGGTTCCGGGCAGGCCGCTGGTGTGGCAAAGCGTCATTCGCACGGTTATGTCTTTATATCGTGGGTCAGGCATTTTGAAACGCGGCAAATACTTGCAGACAGGATCATCAAGCTTTATCTTTTTCTGATCTACAAGTATCATAATCGCCGCGGCGCAGTAAACCTTCGATACCGAACCGACATTGTAAAGATCTCCGGGTGTTGCCGGGTTGTCCTTATTTCCGTCAATCGTGCCAAGGGCGCCTTCGGTCTCTAAAACACCGTTGTGCATTACCGCAAAGGATACCGCGGTCGCTTTTTCGCCGAGCTTTCCTTTTATATGCTCTTTGATTTTCTCTGTCAGTTCGTTATTCATTTTTACCTCCGTTAATTCCAGCTACATTCACTGAAGTATACTAAATTCAGGCGGCGCTTATAGTTTAAGTTTTTGTCGTGGGCAATGGGAATCTGTCTGTAGAATACCGGCGCGTAAACCGCATCCTTTTGTACGATGGAGATGAGTTCCTTGTAGTATTTAAGCCTTTGTTCACGGTCAAGGGTTTGCCCGCCAAGGTCAAACAGCTCGTCAACCCTGGGGTTGGAATATCTGGCCAAATTCAAGGTATCAATAAGATCCGTCTCATATACATAGCGATACATGTCGTAATCCTGCCCAAGTATTATTCCCATAATCCCTATAGCAAAGTTACCTTTCGTTATGTTTGTTTCATAGGTCGATACCTCGTTCATTTCAACGCTGGTCTTGATACCAATCTCTTCAAGGTTCGCCTGAAGTATAGTCGCGACCTTTTCAAAATAAGCGCCTATGGTTTGGATAGGCGGAACTGTCAGCCCGTTAGGATAACCGGCTTGCGCGAGAAGGGCCTTTGCTTTTGCGGGGTCATGATCATAAACCGTGACATCGTCTGTGGCGCCAAAAACGAAATCCGGATTGGCCATCGTAAAAGCCGGTTTTGCCATGCCGTCAAAGGCTATCAACACCATGTCTTCGCGGTTAATGGCATGGTTTATGGCCTGCCTTACGAGTACGTTGTTAAAAGGCGGAACTTCGTGGTTAACAATTACATACGTTACATGAATCGAGTCATAAAGCCTGGTAGTCCATTTATTTTGGGCTTTTACAGCTTCCCAGTTGGCGGTAGGAACGGTTATTACGTCAAGCTCGCCTGACTCAAAAGCGATAAGACTGGTAGACGTATCGTTAATTACCCTCCAGTTGAGTTTTTTGATAGGAGGCGCTCCGCCCCAGTAATCCTCAAAAGCTACCAGATGCATACTAACGTTTTTGCGTTGGGAATCAAACTTATAAGGCCCCGTGCCGCAAGGCTCTTCACCCAAATTGTCGCCCACTTTCTTTGCGTGCTTGGCGTTTATAATACCAAAGGAGGACATATAAGTTGCGAACTGCGCAAACTTGTATTTTGCCTTAATCTCAACTGTATAGTCGTCGATTTTTTTGAAGCTGTCCATCGGCTCCACATAAGTGTACATATAAGGCGACGGAATGATCCTCTCCAGGGTGTAAATTACGTCGTCCGCCGTAAATTCCTCGCCGTTATGGAACTTGACTCCTTTGCGCAAATGAAAGGTATACGTAAGCTCGTCGTTGGTAACGTCATAACTTTCCGCCAGCAAAGGCGTAAGGCTCGTGTCGTCTTCAACCAAAAACAGAGTCTCATAAATCTGCGCAGCCACCAGCTCATTGACAATCAGGCTCAAATAATGCGGGTCAAGGGTGGTAAACGCCTCGGATTCCACCAGGTTCAAATCCGTCCGTTTTCCGCTTGTGCCTGACGAGGATTTTTTCGCACAGCTTACGAACACCACCGCGAACACAACCAGCAAAACTAAAAGCAGGCTTTCTTTCATAATCTTTTTCATGATCTGACATCTCCTTATAAATGAAAAAATCTTATAACCGCCAATATTAAACAAAATGAACACATTCTGTAAAATGGCCCGGTGTGACCTCGGTAAACTCCGGGTTATTTGCCGCACAGTCCGGCACAGCATAAGGGCAGCGTGGGGCAAATCGACATCCAGGCTTTGGGTTAATAGGACTTGTAAGTTCTCCTTTTATTACCTCCGTTTTAATTTTTTTTACACGAGTATCGGGAATTGGTATGGCGGCAAGAAGCGCCCTCGTGTAAGGGTGCACCGGATTGTTGAATAGTTCCTTAACAGGCGCGCGTTCAACGCATTTGCCAAGATACATTACCGTTATCTCATTGGAAATATGTTTTACCACCGAAAGGTCGTGTGTTATGAACATATACGTTAGTCCGAATTTTTCCTGCAAATCCATAAGCAGATTTAGTATCTGCGCCTGTATAGATACGTCTAACGCGGAAACTGGCTCATCGCACACAATGAATTTCGGGTTCAGCGATAACGCGCGGGCCACGCCGATACGCTGCCGCCTGCCCCCGTCCAGTTCATGGGGATAAGAGCCGGACAGTCTTTCCGCAAGCCCTACCGTTTCCATCAATTCTGCCGTCCGCTTGTAAACCTCGGCCTTTGTTTTATAGGCCTTGTTCACAATCATCGGCTCCGAAATAAGCTCCTGGACAGTCATACGCGGGTTTATGCTTGAATAGGGATCCTGAAAAATAATCTGCATCTGCTTCCGCACGGCCCAAAGCTCTTTTTTATTGTATTTTGTTATATCGTTGCCATCAAAAAGTATTTCACCACTTGATGGTTCAAGCAAACGCAAAATAACGCGCCCTAAAGTGCTTTTTCCGCAGCCGGATTCGCCCACGACGCCCAGAGTTTTGCCTTCTTCTATTTTTATGTCCACACCGTCTACAGCATGAAGAATCCCGGCTGACACATGAAAATACTTTTTAAGTTTTTTCGTTTCTACCATTACCGAAGACAAACTGACTCCTCCACTTAACTTAGCATTTTACGCACAAAAATGACATAATATTTTGTGACCGCCATCCTCAAAATAAACAGGCGGTTTCTCTTTGCAAATATCCATGCACTTTGGGCACCTTGGCGAAAATTTACAGCCTTTTGGTAAATTCGTCGGATCCGGCATTAATCCGGCTATGGGGCTGAGCCTTGGCGTATCTACTTTCAGGTTAGGAATTGAGCCGAAAAGCCCGTTTGTATAGGGGTGATGGCGACTGGCATTGAAAATGTTGTCAACTGTCCCGATTTCCACAATTTCACCGGCGTACATAACGCACACGTCATCGCAGGTTTGAGCTACGACTCCAAGGTCATGGGTTATCAGGATCATTGATGTGCCAAGCCTTTCCTTTAATTCATTCATCATCGCCAGTACTTGCGCCTGAATCGTAACGTCAAGGGCAGTTGTCGGCTCGTCGGCGATAAGGAGTTCCGGTTCACATGCCAGGGCTATGGCTATAACAACGCGCTGCTTCATCCCGCCGGAAAACTGGTGTGGGTAATCTTTCTTACGGGAAGGCAGTATACCCACCATCTCGAGGCTTTTGTCTACGCGCTCGGCAAGCTGTTTGGACGAAAGGTTTTCGGTATTATGCAGGGACAGGGCTTCTAAAATTTGATCACCCACAGTAATTATTGGATTCAGCGATGTCATGGGATCCTGAAAAATCATCGATATTTTCTTGCCGCGGATGCGGAGCATTTCAGCTTCCGAAGCATTAAGGATATCGTTACCGCAGGCTGTTATCGATCCGCTTGTAACCCTTGCCGTGCGATCCGGTAGAAGCCGCAGGATCGAGAGAGCGGTAGTGGTCTTCCCGGCGCCTGTCTCCCCTACTATTCCGAAAGTTGTACCCTCTTTCAACGCAAAACTGATATTATTCACGGCGTATACAATTTCCTCGTCCGTATGGTATTCGACAGCCAAATCCCTGACTTCAAGCAAATGTTCATTTTTTTCCGTCATTGCCTAATCCCCGCTTATTACGAATGCCTATGAGTTAATTCTTAAGCTTTGGATCAAGGGCGTCGCGTAGTCCGTCACCAATCAGGTTAAGAGACAATGCGGAAAGGAGTATGCACGCACCGGGAAAAAACAAAAGATAAGGCGCCGTTCTCATATACTCCCTTGCTTCGGACAGCATAGCCCCCCATTCAGGGGTCGGCGGCTGAACTCCCATTCCGATAAAGCTAAGGCCGGCTGCGGCAAGAATCATGTCGGCGATGGACATTGTTGCCTGTACTATGATTGGCCCCATAGCGTTGGGAAGTATATATTTTAAGATAATCCTGAAATCTCCGGTGCAGTAAGATTTCGCCGCCTCTATATAATCCTGCTCGGCCACGGTAAGTATGACGGAACGTATCAGCCTCGTAAAACCGGGTACGCTCGCTATAGTAATGGCTATGAGGAGGTTCTGCATATTCGCGTTCAAAGCCGCGATAATAGCCAGCGCCAATAGAATGGCCGGAATACACGTCAGTGTGTCCATTATCCTCATTATGATGTTGTCTGTTTTCCCCCCGTAATAAGCGGCGCAAGCGCCCAAAAACCCGCCAATAATTACCGAGAAAAAAGTTGTGAACAAACCTATTGTAAGCGATATTCTGGAACCATGGATGACGCGGGCAAAGACATCGCGTCCGTAAGCGTCGGTTCCGAAAATATACCCGTTACCAGGTCTATTCAACCTCATTTTCGCGTTTTGACTAACGGCTGTTTTATATGGCACGATAAAATCCGCGCAAATGGCGCAAAACGCAAAAACAAGCAAAACAGCCAGCCCAACCATTGCCGGCTTGTTCTTTTTCATGCGCCGCCATATTTCTTTAATCTTACTTTTCTTTTTTGATTTTAAGGCAGTATTTGTCACAAACGGCTCCTGGGACATATTATTTAGAATATTTTGCCCTGATACGCGGATCAATAAAGGCGTAAGCAATATCGACAACAAGCATGATCAAACAAAACATGGCGGCAAGAAAAATGGTTGTGGACATGACGACAGGTACATCCTTCATCCGTATGGCGCTGACAACGTGGGTTCCCAGCCCGGGTATGGAAAAAACGGTTTCAACGATAACCGCGCCGCCAAGCAATCCACCGAAGCTCATTGCCATTATTGTAATAATGGGCAACAGCGCGTTCTTCAGAGCGTGCTTCATGATGACCATCCTATTTGTCGCCCCTTTTGCCCTGGCTGTTCGTATGTAATCCTGCCGGATGACTTCCAGCATGGTAGAGCGCGTCAAACGAAGCAAACCGCCTGCACCGCTGACTGAAAGCGTGGCAACGGGCAGCACAAAATTTCTCCACGATCCGATGCCGCTTGTCGGCATCCAGCCAAGGTACAGGGAGAAAATCAGAATCAGATTCATGCCCAGCCAAAAACCCGGCATGGATGCGAAAAACATGGCAAGAACCGTAAATACGTTGTCCGTAAGCGTATATTGCTTTATGGCGGCTATAACGCCCAGGGTTATGCCAATGAGAGAGCTAAATAGCACAGACATAAGCGCTAAAGCCAAGGTGTTCGGGAAGCGCCGCCATATCTCGTCAAATACCGGCTGGGACGTTCTATACGACTTACCAAAATCGAGCCTGAAAACACCGGCAATATAATTTAAGTAACGCACCAAAAAAGGCTTGCTAAAGCCAAGCTCCCTGTTAAGCATGTCCACAGCTTCTTGTTTAGCGTTAAATCCAAGTATAAGGCGGCCCGGATCTCCGGGGGTAAGCGACATTATGGAGAACACAATAAAGGTGACACCTAAGAGAATGGGGATTGTAATAAGCAGACGTTTACATATGAACTTGTACATATAGACTTTAACTCGGTCAGTATAAATTACTACTACCGGATTGTAAACATAGGAAGGATTTAAGTTCGTTCCGGTCGATGCCCCAGTTTCTGCCGAAGTGTCCAAGGAGCTTGTCTGAAAGATCCATAAACTTGTCGAAAACAGGTTTTTCCGCCGGCAGCAAAACAGGAAATAAAACCGGAAAGGGAGCGCGGTTGACGATAAGCTCCCAGAAGCGGGCGAAGTTTTTAATTTTGTCCAGCTCGGCGGCGGATAGCGCGCCTGTTTCAATCACTTCGTAGGGAGGAGCGGCGGAGTATTTCATTTTGTACGCTTCATTGCGGCGCACAATTGGAGTTCCGGAAAGGCATTTTAAGATGCCAAGCTGAATTTCAAAAAGCCCGCCTGGCGTTTTACCTTCGCCTTGTTTCGATAAAACTTGCCACAGTCGATCAAAGCCGCTTTTGAAGGAAGCAAAATCCTCGCCCGGAAGTCCGGCAATAAGATCGACGTGAAGTATAGCGTTGGTTTTCTCTCTGAGAAATCCCAGCGTCTTTAGCTCTTCATCCATGTTCCCTGACATTTGAAGAAGCGCCCTGATCTGCGTGTTGAAGGTTTGGATTCCAAGTTCCAGCCGCAGGGTTCCGGCGGGAAAGCGGCATAGCAGTTCCTTTAGCGATTCGGGAAAGCGGGAAGGAACCATTTCAAAATGTACGCAGAGGGGCCTGTCTTTTATCTTTTCAAGAAAAAATTCTATTATCTTTTGCGCCCGATCAATGTCAAGGTTAAAAGTACGGTCTAAAAACTTAAAAGTTTTGCAGCCCCTATTAATCAGGATCTCCATGTCCGCCAGGAAAGGCTCAAGCGGAAACTCGCGCACTTTTTGCGCCGCTGCCAGGTTTCTTGAGGAGCCTAAACAAAATTCGCAATTAAAAGGACAGCCTCTGGATGCTTCGACGTAAATAAGTTTTCGCGTTAGGTCTTCATCTGTGTAAAGCCGGTAAGGGGATGTAATTTCATTTGCATTAACTATGGCATCGCCTTTGCCAATAAAAATTGTTGTGCTGGTTTTCGCTTCTCCTGCCGAATGGCTTTCGCCTAACAGTTCAACACAAAGGGAGCGAAAATTTTCCTCGCCTTCGCCCCGGATCACATAATCGGCGTAGCGGAAAATTTCCGCATCTTCCTGAAGCCAGGAAACTTCGGGACCGCCAAGGACAACGAAAGGTTTCTGCCTTTCATTTTTCCATTCCTCTTCCAAAGCCTTGAGCAGTTCCAGAATTGCCAGATGATTCCATATCGAGACAGAAAGGCCGATAACACGCGGACGCTCCGCGATGATGGGAGCGGTTTTTTCTTTAAGCGGCTGCCGGAGGGCGAATTCGATAATTTCGCATTGCGCTTCAAGGTTTCCCAGGTTTGCCTTTAAAAGGCGTAAAGCCAGTGAGGGATGAATCCATTTGGCGTTGATAGTGGCAAGAACGATTGCGCTCATGTCAGGGAGCGAACATATTCCTGGTTCCGGTTTGCCATTCCTTAAAGGCTTCCATAACAAGACGTTCCGTATCCTGCCAGTTGTATGCTCTTGGACCGTCTAGTTTCAGATTAGTGGAATTGGAAAAAATAATTGTGTTGCAGCCCTGATCCCTCAGACGCACAATGTTGGCCGGGGAATCATCAATATACACATGAGCGCCTACAGCGCCCTTGTCGGCCATAAAACAAAGATCCCAGTAGGGAATGTCCCAGGAATCCAGCCAATCCACAGTCTGGGTGATTGTCGCTTTATGAGAGTATTTAAGAAAAAGCCTGTGTGTGATGATGCGAATTCTAATGTGCTTGTTTGAAAGTTTTCGCAGAACGGCGGGCGCGTCTTTGATAGGCTCCATGTCGCGGAAAAGGTTGCGCTGGGTTACGGCGAAACGGTGAAGCCTTTCATAGCCGCCGTATTCATCAAGGCCCCATTCCTCAAGGCCAAAGCTGACATCGGTTGTAAGGGCATCCAGAGGTTTATTCAGCCAGGCGGCGGCGATCTTTCGCATCGCGCCGTAAAAGTCCCCTACCACCCCGTCAAGGTCTACGCCAAAAATAAAACTGCTTTCGTCCATTAATACAATAACCTTGATATAAGTATAACCATGCTTTTTTCTTTAACCTGATAGGCGTATGGGTTTTCCAGAATTTTCTCTTCCCCGCTTTTCAGAATGTCTTCCGGCGAAGGAAGGCCTGTGTCCACGGCGCGAACCCATTTTTTCCCGGCCATGGGTTCGCATACTTTGAAGTTTAAGGCTTTCTCGCTTCCGTTGAAGATGATGAAAAAATCGTTGTCATCCCTGTCGGCAAGTATATCAGCGTGAGAGCCGTCCATTCTAAAGGCAAGACACGGGCCAATCGTGTCCCAGTTCGGCGTGTCCCCTTTTTCGTTAAACCAGCTTATGTCCGGAATGGCGTTGTACTTTCCGTCCCGGCCCGTGAAAAACTCGGGGCGCATAAAACCGGGATGGCGGCGGCGGAAAGCGATTATTTCCTTTACAAAGCGGTACAAAGCGTAATTCTTCTCGTAAAAAGACCAGTCATACCAGGATATTTCGTTGTCCTGGCAGTAGGCGTTGTTGTTTCCCCCCTGGGTGCGGCCAATCTCATCTCCGCCCAATATCATGGGTGTACCGAGGGAAATCATCATACATGCGAAAAAATTTTTCATCTGCTTAAAACGGCGGGTCTCAATTTTTTCGTTCTGGGTGCGGCCCTCAACTCCGTTATTGGCGCTGTTGTTGTAGTCTCCTCCGTCGCGGTTGTTTTCACCGTTTTCTTCGTTGTGTTTTCTTTCGTACGAGACCAGATCCCTTAGCGTAAAACCGTCGTGGCTTGTAATAAAATTCACAGAATGGAAAGGCTTGCGACCGTCCCGTAAATATAAGTCAGAGCTTCCTGAGAGCCTTGTCGCAAGGTGCCTGGTAAGTTTTAAATCCCCGCGCCAGTACCGGCGCATATCGTCCCGGAAGCGGTCGTTCCATTCCGCCCAGCGGCCTCCGGGGAACCAGCCCACCTGGTATGCTCCGCCCGCGTCCCAGGCTTCCGCGATTATTTTAGTGCTGCTCAAAACGGGATCTTCGGCGATGCGCTGCAAAACCGGCGGGTTTTCCATCAAATTACCTTTTTCGTCCCGGCCAAGGATTGAGCCAAGGTCGAAACGGAAACCGTCAACATGCATTTCCATTACCCAGTAACGGAGGCAGTCCATAATAAAAGTGCGGACAACGGGGTGGTTACAATTTACCGTGTTTCCACAGCCTGAATAATTTTGGTAGTACCTTTTGTTTTCGTTCAACATATAATAGATGGTATTGTCCAGGCCCCTGAAGGAAATTGTAGGCCCCCACTCGTTGCCTTCCGCGGTATGGTTAAAGACGATATCCAGAATTACCTCGATCCCCGCTTTGTGGAGTTCCCTTACCATCTCCTTGAATTCCCTTACCGGACCTCCGGGGCTGCGATCGTGGGCATAGGAACCCTTTGGGGCAAAAAAAGCCACAGTAGAATAACCCCAGTAGTTTACTAACTTCTTTCCTGTCTGCGGATTTGTAGAATTAAGTTCGTTCTCGTTAAATTCCTGAATAGGAAGGAATTCCAGACTGGTAATGCCAAGGTCTTTAAAGTAAGGAATTTTTTCGACCACCCCTTTGTAGGTTCCGGGCGCGGAAACGCCTGAACTTGGATGATTTGTGAGTCCCTTTACATGGGTTTCGTAAAGGACACTGAAACGCAATGGGTAATTGAGGGGAAGATCGCCCTGCCAGTCAAAATTATCATCAATCGCTATACACCTTGGCTGGGTAAATATGTCATCAGTGTAGGAATAGGAAAGATCTTTGGAAGCCGCATAGGGATCATAACCTACGCAGGCTTTCAGGTCCCAGTTGGAGAGATCCGTCAGGGCTTTGGCGTACGGGTCGAAGAGAGTTTTATTGGAATTAAAGCGGAACCCCTTTTCGGGAACATAGGGCCCTTCGGCGCGGTACAGGTAGCACGTATGCTCTTTAAGGCCGGGAATAAAGCAGTGCCAGATGTCCCCAGTACGGTTCTTTTTTTTGTCCAGCTTAATTTCTGTGAAGAGGCTTCCCGGCTCCGCTGATTGAAAGACGATCAACGTAACCGAAGTTGCATGCCGCGAAAAGACGGCAAAATTTACTCCCCTCTCATTCACCGTTGCGCCCAGGGGCAGGGCTTTGCCGTTTTCTACGGTGAAATTACCGAAGGCCATAAGAAAAGTATAGCAGGATTGGACGGAAATAGCAATTCACGGAGATGTTATGTTAAGATAAGGTATGCAGAGGGGAACCTTCGGCGCAGAGCGCCTCGGTGCGGAGCGGCCAAAAGAAGCACGGGCTCGTATAAAAATCACCAGGACAAAACTTAACGGTTTTGGAGATGATTTTGACAAAACTAAAACCGGTTTCATAGATTTTCTGCTCCTGGATAAGCAGGGTTTCCCCTTCATAGTCCTGGAGGCAAAGGCTGAAGATAAAAATCCTCTGTTCGGCAAAGAACAAGCCCGTGAATACGCTCAATCCCAGCATTGCCGTTTTATTATCTTGTCCAACGGGAACAGCCATTATTTCTGGGACTTGGAGCGTGGAAATCCCCAGGTTATCTATCGTTTCCCATCGCCGGAATCAACAGAAAGTTACGCATCATTTACCCCAAACCGGGAAGCGCTGATAGACGAGACAATTGCCGACGATTATATTGTTCTGAGCAAAAAACCGGATTACAAAAACGATCCTTCGTGGTTGAATGAAAAAAGCCGCCTTGAGTTTGTCAAAATCAATAAACTGCGTTTTCTCAGGCCCTACCAAGTACGGGCAATCAGAGCGATCCAGAGGGCAGTAAAAGAAGGGCGGGATCGCTTTCTGTTTGAAATGGCAACCGGAACCGGCAAGACTCTGGTTTCCGCTGCGGTAATCAAGTTATTCAAGCAAACGGGTAACGCTCGGCGCATCCTTTTTCTGGTAGACCGGCTGGAACTTGAGAAGCAGGCGCAGAAAAATTTTGAAGACTACCTTAAAGGCGATTGTATTTCTGTAATCTACAAATGGAAAAGAAAATTAAGACTGTGATTGAACGTGTATGGGGGGAAGGATTCAAACGAGGAAATAGAATGAATACCTACGAAACTATTGATGAACTTTTAGACGCTCCCGAAGGTGAGCACTACGAATTTAAAGAAGCCAAAAATCGTTTTGGTTTCGATGAGGTATTAGAATATTGTTGTGCATTGGCAAATTGTGGAGGCGGTAAATTAATTCTCGGCATAACGGACAAACGGCCCCGCAAAGTTGTGGGGAGTGCGGCTTTTGATCAGCCTGAACGAACCAGAAACGGACTTGTAGAAAAACTTCGGGTACATGTTGATTTTTATTTGTGCGATTATAAAGGCAAGCGTGTTCTTGTATTTGAGGTCGCCGGACGCCCTGTTGGATTGCCTATTCTGGTTGATGGTAAAGCCTGGTGGCGTGAAGGGGACAGTCTTATACCAATGCCGCCGGAAGTTATGCGTAGCATTTTTTCTGAATCGGGCCATGATTTTTCAAGCGATATTTGTCCCGGTGCAACAGTCCGGGATTTGGAAAATGGCGCCATAGAAACTTTTCGCTTAAAATGGACAGAAAAAAGTGGTAATAACAGCATCAAAAACCTCTCGGTTAAGCAGCTCTTGATTGATTGCGGAGCAATGACTGAAAACGGAGTAACGTATGCAGGGCTTATCCTGTTTGGAACACATTCTGCTCTTGGTCGGTTCTTGCCGCAGACTGAGATTATTTTTGAATATAGGTCGTCGAACGCTTCGGGCCCCGCGCAGCAGAGGGAAGAGTTTCGTGTTGGATTTTTTGCCTGTTATGACCGGATATGGGAATTGATTAACCTTCGCAACGATAAACAGCATTACCAAGATGGTTTGTTTGTATATGATATAGCAACATTCAATGAACGAGTTGTGCGTGAAGCATTATTGAACGCTGTTAGTCACAGGAATTATCAATTAAGTGGAAGCGTGTTTGTACGCCAGTACAGCGACAGGCTTATCATTGAGAGCCCTGGCGGTTTTCCGACCGGGGTGACCGTTGAAAATATCATTGATAGACAATCACCGGGAAATCGCCGAATTGCTGAAATACTTGCGCTTTGCGGCCTGGTAGAGCGCTCAGGTCAGGGTATGAACCTGATATATGAATTAAACATTAAAGAAGCAAAGTCTTTGCCTGATTTTCAGGGAACAGATGATCACTGGGTATGTATTACGCTTAACGGATTGGTTCTTGATAAAAGAATGTTATCCCTGCTTAACAGAATAGGTAATGAGAGTCTGGAATTGTTGTCAACAGCTGATTTCCTTGTGATAAATGCGCTTTTTTATGAACAAAAATTACCTGATAACTTACGTTTACAAACAAAAAGATTGATTGATATGGGCATAATTGAGCGTGTGGGTCGAACTAAATTTGTTCTGGCACGGAGCTTTTATAATGTGGTAGGCAAACCAGGCGTTCATACCCGTCTTGTTGGATTGGATCGGGAAACAAACAAAGAATTGGTTTTTAAGCATATTAAAAAAAATGGAACAGAAGGCACACCATTAAAGGAATTACAACAAGTGTTACCAGGCCACTCATGGAGTCAGATTCAAGTTTTACTTAGGGAACTGCGAAAAGAAAATCGAGTTTTTGTTACGGGTAAAACATCTGCCGCAAAATGGTTTGTTGTAACAAAGTAGAAACTTACAACCAACTTACAACCAACTTACAACCAACTTACAACCAACTTACAACCAACTTACAACCAACTTACAACCAGTTTTTTGTTGCAAGTCAGACAGGTATCATTGAAACTGTCCAATTCAATCTGTCATCCGCCCCGCTATCTCAAAGCAAGTGCGGGCGTTATGGTACGGGCATTTCCAAAAACCGGCCTTGGGCATGCTTGCATCCGGCGTATTGTCAAGGCTTAACTCGTTGTGCCATTCGCCGTGGGCACGATCCACAAAATATTTTTGTATGTAACTCCAAATACCGTCAGCCGCTTCAAGGTATTTCTGATCGCCGGATAACTCATACGCGTTGTAAAAACCAACGACTGCTTCTGCCTGGGGCCACCATTCTTTTTTGGCGTGAATATGCCCCTCTGCGTTACAGCCGCTGAACAACCCGCCGTTTTTACGATCAATGGCGGTAGTATAGGTAACTTCCGCAATCGCCAATGCGGTTTGTTTTGCTTCCGAAATGAGGCCTTCATCGCCAGTAGCCAGTGCCGCTTCATACATCAGCCAGCTTCCCTCAATGTCGTGGCCGTATGAAATATCTTTTTTAAGCGAATGCCAATTCATGTCAAAGAATAATTTAAAATGCCAATCGCGGTTGACAATTTTTTCAAACATTATGCGTAACAGCGCTTTAAGCGCCTTACGCACACGCTCGTCGTTACTGACACTGGTCAGATTTGTGTAGGCTTCCAGAACGTGCAGGTTGGTGTTCATTGACTTTGGGCAGTTATGATCTTTGCCGCTGAGCCGGAAATCGTCAGTACTTTGCCATGCCTGGTTGCACGCCTCAATATAACCGCCAGCAGAGGTATCAAGCCCGTATTGTTCAGTTGCGTTGAAAAGGGCCATCGCCAATTCCAGTGAAGATTTATCACCTGAGGCGCGGTAATGTTCACTTAGCGCATAGATACCAAAAGCGATGTTATAGAATCGCTTTCTGGTATCCAGCGCTTTCCCGGTATGATCTACCAGCCAGTACAGCCCGCCGTGTGTTGCATCAAGAAAAGCTGACGATAGATAATCCCTTGCGCGCCGGGCGCAGGCCTTGTAAGCATCGTCCCCAAAAATACGGTATGCGGCGGAAAATGTCCACAATATTCGCGAATTTAGAATACAGCCCTTGGCGGCGGCTTTATTAACCTTGCCATAAAAATCAGTTTCGCCGAAAAAACCGCCGTTCTCTTCATCGGCCATGCCCTGCCAGAATGGGAGAATATTTTCCTTTACTTCGCGTATAACATCCTGCCTGTTTATCATAAGACCCTTCCTTTTTCTACGGGTAATTATGATTCATCCTATCTGCTGTCAGCGCTCTTGGCTAGTACGCGCTTAATCTGCTTTTTTGATACTGACAGGCCCGCGTGTATTCACGCTAAGGATGGGAGAACCTTTGTATTCCACCTTACCCGCTCCGCTTGCTTCAATGGTTAATTTTTCGGAACAGTTTATCCTTACTGCGCCCGCGCCTGAAAAATTGACTGATGCTTCGCGAATCTGAAGCGAAAACGCTTTCAATTGGCCCGCCCCGCTAAACTTAATTTCGGCGTTATCCGCCTTGCCGGAAAGTTCAAAACTGCCCGCGCCTGATATATTTGCTTTAAGGTTGTTTACATCAAGTTCGGCTTTACCTTCGCCCGCGCCGCTAATTTCAAGGTAGAAACTGTCGGTTTTTATTTTGTCAACGGTTTTAAAAGTACACGCCCCCGTTATAGTCAGACTGTTTAATGCGGGTGTGGAAACCGTTAAAACCGGAGCCTTGCCTGAGTTGTAGTTAATCATTTTCGTGGTGCGGACAATCAATACGCTGTTTTCGACATCCACTACAAAATACTCGCGAAGATTGGGCTGGACTTCCAGAATAACGGTATTTGAAGGCGCCGCGTAATACTGGATTTCGCAAAGACCTTCTAATCTGATCCCGTCGTATTCGCCGACATTGATGACATATTTTTCCGGGGCGCCTTTTCCCGATATCGCGTTTGAATCCGTATAGTTGACAACTATACAGCCTGAAAAAAACAGAGCGAAGAAAGCGCACAGAGCAATAAAAGTGGTTTTTCTCATAAGTTTATCTTCCTTTCCATTAGTTTTGAGGTTATTACAAACAAGGCAGCCGCTTCGAGTAGCATAAGCAGGGCTAAAAACGGCAGGGCATTGTTTCCAAGTGTCAGAATTATCAGCAAGCCGTAACGTTCGACAGTACCAAACGGAAGCAATACAAGTTGAAGCAAACTGATGACATAAAAGCAGGCGCAGGCAAGAATAAAAGCCAATAGCCCGGAAGCGGGAGTCCTGAACAATATTGATTTTTTCGCCGTTATGCAAAACAGGATCACCATCATTAAAAGCAGATAGCCCGCTACCAATAAAGGTACATACCAAAGCCCGTACAGAAAAGCCGACCCGTTCGTTCTGATATAATTCAATACAGTCTGCCATGTTACTTCTCCTGCCAGAATAAAAGACAGCCATACTTCCGCAGTGATAACAACAGCCATTGTAACAATATCCAATATTGCCGTGACAATGACGCTTGCCAAAAGAATTTCCCGGCGCGGCGCAGGCGTCAACGCGTAAAGATATGCTTCCGGCGAAGAAAACATACGGCGTATAATTGCTATATCGCCGATTATGTCAAACACCAGCATGACGGAAATTGCCACCCCGCCCAGAGACACGGCGGTAACCTTGGCGGCAAACGGCAGCAAGCCAAGCGATCCAAGTGCGATGAACACCGCGTCAATTACAAAGATAACGGCAAACGTTGCGCCGCGAAAGGTGAGTCCTGTTCTGAATGCGTACTTAAATTGAGCTTTCATTGATAAACACCTCCAGATAAGCCTGCTCTACGGTTTGGTTGCGTTCTTCACGAAGAGCGTCGCAAGCGCCCTGAAAGACGATCTTTCCTTTTGAAAGGAAAAATACGCTGTCAAAAATACGTTCGATGTCTTTGACCAGATGTGTTGATACAAGCGTAGACGCTCCTTCCGGCTTCATTGCGATTATTGCGTCTATCACGCGCGTTTTCCCGACAGGGTCTATTCCGTCCAGCGGTTCGTCGAGCAGGTACAGTTTCGTTTCGCGCGAGAAAGTCAAACCCATAGCGAGGCGCTCTCTCATTCCCTTGGACAGATTGCGGATAAGCATGTCCTGAATGTTTTGAAGTTCAAGAATGCGCATAAGCTCCTCTGCGCGGGACTGTGAATAGTCTTCGTACATCTCCCGGAAAAAAGTAAATGCGTCGCGTACGAGCATCCAGCGCGGAAACACCATTGCGTCAGGACAGAAGCCGATAGTTTTCCTGGCCTCCGGCCCCGGCGGGGCGTTTTCGCAGTAATGTACTTGCCCATCCGACGGTTGAAGCAATCCGGCTGCGATTTTTAACAGCGTGGTTTTACCTGATGCGTTAGGCCCGAGCAGCCCGACAATTTGCCCTGCCGGAATGGACATATCCACGCCGCGTAAAGCCTCGCATTTTAAAAACTGTTTTTTAAGCCCCGAGATTTCCAGAATTGTCTGCATGTTTTTTACCTCCTTTCATAAATTCTTCAAGTTCGCTCAGGATTTCCGTATCTGCGCAGCCAAGCGCGCGCATTTCCTCGACAAAGCGATTCAGGGATTCCTGCGCCAAATTACGACGTATTTTTTCGATCATTTTCTTATCCTCCGTGAAGAAATAACCTGTGCCCCGTTTGCTGTTTATCATCTCGTCCCTTTCCATTTCCTGATAAACACGCTGTATTGTGTTTGTGTTGACTTTCAACAAGGCGGACAGCTCGCGGATGGACGGGATACGTTCCCCAGGTTGTATATTTCCGCGCACAAACGCCTGGCTGAACTGGAGAATGATCTGGCGGTAAATCGGCATCCTGTCGTCAAACGCCAGTCTCCATTGATCCCATAACGGCATAGCACTACCCCCTGTGTACCACCACACTAGTACACTATAACGGTTTTGTCAATAGCCAAATGAAAAATATATTGATTTTTATCGCTATGTCTTGAGCATTTGTTTTTGGGCTTTTTTAGTGTATATTATAGGCAACAGGAGAAAATATGGGAATTGTGCATGCAGAGATAACCTTGAAAAATGCTGTTGATGTTGGAGCCTGCAAACGCGGCATTATTAAAGAGCCTGAAATCCGTCAAACTGTTGTGCAGGCCGTAGTTGATACCGGAGCGATGACGTTGGTTATCAATGAGCAGTTGCGCCAACAGTTGGGGCTTGGGATAGTGGGGGCCAAAGAGGCTACCCTGGCGAACAACGTAAAGGAAACGGTAAAAATAGCCGAGCCGGTGGATATTCACTGGAAAAACCGTTCAATGACCTGTCGGCCCTGGGTCGTGGGTTCTGGTAGAATCCTTTTGGGAGCCATTCCTCTTGAGAACATGGATTTAATAGTAGACCCCGCCGGACAGGAGCTTGTCGGCGCTCATGGCGAAGAAGAAGTCGGTCTGTTGCTGTAGTAATTGCGTTGAGGAATATATTAGCAATTTTTAGGAAAATACGTGTTTTTGAATTATTTTTAAAAATTTTCCCCTAAAAATCGAAGCGCCCTGCATCTCCGTGCAGTAATGCTGCGGAGGTACAATAATGAAAAATTTTCGTAATATCCTGTTGGTCGCGCTTGTCTTTCTTTGTTTGTTCTGTTCTTGTTCGATAGAAGGAGGAGCATTGGGAACAGGTCCGAAGGAAAGTGCGCCACAGGAGAAAGAAGGGAGAGAAAAAGAGAAGAAAAATCCCGATGAAGATGAAAATGAAGATGAGACAGATGATGATAATGAAACGGGGGATAATGAAACAGAAGATAATGAGAAGGAGGATGACTCCGAAGAAATTTCACCACCACCACCGGCGGTTTTCCTTCTCTGTAAAGCACTACCGGAAAATGAAATTGTTTTCGAGTTTTCAAGTCCGGTCTCGCTTGTATGCCTGAATTTCGACCGGGAACTGGGATATATAGTGATCGAGGAAGGCAGCGAAGTAAAAATAAAACTGACGGAAAATCCCGATCCGGGACTTTCGGTTAAAGCCGATTTGCAGGTTAAAGATGAGTTTGAAAACATCGTCAGTAAGCAGGTTAACTTCCGTACCAGAAACAATAATGTTCCGAAAATGCAAATCAACGAACTGCGTACTCTGTATAAAAATCCTCAAGCTGAATATATCGAATTCAAAATACTTTCAGATGGTAATCTGAGCGCGTTGCGTGTGTTTGCTGCGGGTAACGACAAGACCCCCCTGATTTATGAATTTGAGCCGGTAGTGGTTAAGGCAGGTGAGTATGTTGTTCTTCATTTGCGCAAGCTGGAGGAATCATGTGAAGACGAATACGGCGATAGTCTGGACAAATCGCGAGGTACGGATTCATGCCCTACTGCCCGTGATTTCTGGATTAATGGCACAACCAAGTTGCTGCGCGATACCGATGCGGTCTATGTGCTGGATCAGGATGATAAGGTGCTGGATGCGGTAATGTTTGCTTTAAACGCCAATTCCTGGCTGAATAAAAACTACTTTCCTAAAACCGCAGAATTTTTATTTAATCAGGGTGCCTGGAAATCGACAACGGGGACCGTTTGCGGAGCAGCAGATGTTGTGAACAGCTCCGGAATCGGGACTGCCATGACACGGAGTATCTCAAGGGATGAAACTGTGGAAAACACCCACAGCGCGGCGGACTGGTACATTACAGCGAATGGCGGAACAACGCCAGGAAAACCTAACAGTCCAACGCGCTTATAACGCCATATTTGACAACCAGGATATGGAAGGTGATAATTAAGTATCTACATCTATATTTCTGGGAGAGGAAATTATGAGAAACCTAAAAAACAGTAGCATTCTAGTAATGGTGCTGTTGATTGGCGCAGGAACCTTGTTTATGGCGTGCGGCCTGGCGACAAAAAGGGAGACGGTTACGGCCGACACGCTGCCCAGGAATGAAACCCTCTATTATAACGGTCTCCAGTGGGGTACACCGAAGGGTAACAATGTCTATGGTAATACCAACAACGCTTTTGCCGAGTTTGGTCATCGCCAATTGCAATTTGAAACCTTGTTTACCTACAATCTTCTGGACGGGAGACTTTATCCCCAGATTGGCGATTCCTTTTCATGGAACGATCAGACCCTGACTGTTCAGCTTAACAGGAACGTCAGATTTTCCAACAGAATGTCTCTTACCGCCGAAGATGTAGTGTATGTCTTCGAATTAGCAAAGAAATACTCCATAGGCGCTTCGAGGTACTGGCAGTACCTCGAAAGCGTTACAGCCGATGGGGACTATACAGTGATATTCCAGGGAAAAGCGCCGCCAAATTTTAACAGGAAACTAATGGAACAAGCCATTAGCGAAGTATCCATTACTTCCAAATTCTATTGGCAAATGAAAATCAACATGGGAGATCTTGGCAGCAGCGCCGAGGATCTCTTTAATTTCATGGGGTGGGATTGTTACGGGACCGGGCCCTATAAGCTATTTTACTATGACGATACCAAATTAGTGCTTATCAGGGATGATGATTATTGGGGAAAACATCCTTCCCGGTATGGGAAACTTCCGGTACCGAAGTATATTGCCCATAATATTTATAGAGATAATAACGATGGCGATGATGCTTTCCGCAGGGGCGAAGTCGATGTGTCGCAGCAGTTTGTTTTCCAAATATGGAATATGTGGGGCCTTCCGATTGAAACCTATATTACTCAGTCGCCCTATTATTGGCCCGGCGTTATGCCTTCCCTCATCTTTAATACCACAAAACCTGGCCTTAATGATAAAGCTGTCCGCAAGGCCATTGCTATGGTTCTGGACTACGAAATGATCAGAATCAGCGCCATGTCAAGCTATTCCGCCGTAAAACAAGCATCCATGATGCTTCCTGTGCCCCAGGAACAGGCCCTTATTGACCTTGACGCTTTGAAGCCCTACCAGTGGGAGGGCATAAATATTAATGGTGCATTCAAGCTTCTTAATGACGCCGGCTGGACTGTAGGTTTGGACGGCATACGGGCCAAGGGCGACGCCAGGCTTTCCTTCAGGGTTGAATGTCCATACGGTTGGTCAGATTGGAGCGCTTCTCTACGACTAGTAACCACTGCGACTAACCAGCTTGGCATGGATATTAAAACCTACTTCCCCAGTGCCGAAGAGTGGTCCAATGACAGGTTTAACGGGGACTTTGACATTATCGTAGACACCCCCGGAGGTCAGGGTGTTAGTTCACCTTGGAGCAGGGCTTACGAGATGATGTACAGCAAATACCTTCCGCCGGTTGGAACCCCCAACGCAGTGGGGAACTGGGGCCGTTATTCAAATGCGCGTGTTGACACGCTTATTGACCGGATTGCAAATGAAACAAATTCCAAGACTCTTAAAGCACTTTGGACCGAGCTTAACCAAATCTACCTTGATGAGATGCCTGCTGTGGGCCTAATGTACCGGCCCTGGTTATTCCACCAGGTAAATTCTACGGTATGGACCGGCTTCCCTAAGCTCAACGATGGTACGAATGTTCCGCCTACCATTTTAAGTGACGGTTATGGAATAAAAGGCCTTTACAATCTTAAACTGAAAAAATAAAATCAGTCAATTTTTTCTGTCCGAAAAGTGCCTTTTGCTGTCTTTTTATAGACGATTTTGTACCTCTTTATACTATATTTGAGACACCTGATTTGGCTTAAATATGACTTATTGGAATTTACTCAAAAAACTTTGAATTATCTGTTATTTTTGTTGACAATTTGGTTTTTCCATAAGAAAATAGGGTTTGGCAGTATATAAAGAGTATACTCCCATGGTCATATATATGGCCATAAGAAAATCATGTATCAATTGTTAGGAGGCTTTCATGAAACGATCAAGAATTTTGATCTCCCTGGCGCTTATTTTGTTTGTGGCCGTCGGGAGTGTCTTTGCGGGGGGCGGCTCCCAGTCCAGCGGGGGGGCGGCAGATGATGTCCTCAAAACAGGGGTTCTTCCCAGGAATGAGACCCTGTACTTTAACGGGATTCTCTGGAACCCGGTTACCCATTATAACCCCTATTTTGTAGGCAGCGGCACGACTTTTGCTATCAGGGGCGGCAATGTGGCCGGCCAGCTTCTTTACGAAACCCTCTTCCTCTACAACAGGGTGGACGGGAAAGTATACCCCCACATCGGGGAAACTTATACATGGAACGGCTATAATTTGAGGGTCACACTCCGCAAGGACGTACACTTCAATAACGGCCAGAAGCTTACCGCCGCGGATGTGGTCAATTCATGGACTATCCACAAGGAGTATACGACCGGAAGCTCGAGCCAATGGACCGCACAATACCTTCTTGACGTAGTCGTCATCGACGATTACACCCTTGAGTTCAGGGCCAATCCGCAGAAATTCAATCCCATATCAATTACGGACTCCCTCTACTCCCGGTATATTACTTCAAAGGCGGAAATAGACAGAATTTTAAAGATTGTTGATCCTGCCCGCGGATCCGCTCAGAGTAACAAAAA
>Ga0268262_10001071_pt1 | contig 34850 bp, 29 predicted proteins | sample TergutNc150P3_FD_190354 | JGI IMG/M metagenome (GOLD analysis project Ga0268262, IMG submission 190354) | Nasutitermes corniger P3 segment gut microbial community from laboratory colony in Florida, USA - Nc150 P3 (SPAdes) (version 2) | ecosystem: Host-associated > Arthropoda: Insects >...
AAACAATAGCAAAAATCTTTTTCATTGGCGCACTCAATGGTGTTTTAAAATTTCTTGCATTCCATCTCATAGTAAAACTCCTCTTGTATCAGACACCTTTTTTTCCGCATAAGAAAAACCTCCGTTTTCTTTGCTTAATTTAAAAAGAATTTCATTATTAAAAAAATATAAATTGATTATTGATTAATAAGAATTTTTGTCAGAAATTAATAAAAGCATTGTGTTTTCTGTGATTTTTATTGACAAAAAACAATGATTTTGCTATTATTTCAAAATAATGACATTTTCTGTATAAATAAAAAACATTCAATTTAAACGGACGTTTATTTTAATCAGTTATAAAATATCCTCAAAAAAGTTGATTTTGAAGATGCATATTATTTAATTTTTAATCCACTCTTCTTTGTCCCTTTATGATCTTAGTGAGAAATCTTCAAGTTCTTTATAAAATCACACATCGTCCATTTTTTTTATTTGTTCTTCCAGTTCTTCAATGCTGGGCAAACTGCTTTTTAAATTATCAGGCAAAACTTTATCTAATCTGAATTTGCTTACCCCCATAGGTTTGTGTAGAACAATGCTTCTTTTAGTTCTTTTACTTTTGTAAAAATGAGAATATTGTGTCCCCAGGGAATTAGTCCAACAAGTTGTTGGATTAATTTTGAACTGTTCTTATTTTGTTTATTATCAAACACTTGCAATTTGTCAGCAGCTTGCTGATGAATTAGTGCAACAGGTTGTTGCACTAACTGTTTACTGTTATAAAACAGGTAAAATTTCTTAGCATTGAAAAGATTCCTTCGCGATAATCCCTGCATATTCGGAAATTCTTGCTTAAAATTAGCTCGTGAGTAAATCCACTGCTCATTATAAAATTGATAATGTCAAATTACACACACCTAATACTATTCTGTGCAGACAGGGCAGGTTGCGTGACGGAAAAACATTTTCTGCGGGTTCCCTGCCGGAGAGACAACGAAGTTGGCTCGGAGGCAGGCTCTCCCAGAGTTTTTCCGACGCGCAGTCTGCCCTGTCTGCACAGGGGAGCGTTTGTAAGTATACATTACATTTTTATTTATATTAGTTCGCAAATAATTAACATGTAATCATCACTCAATAATCTTATCAATAATAATATTCACTTCTTCAATCAATATCCCCGTATAGCGTTCGATATTTTCAATTATATGCTGCTGCATTTCGTGGATATTGCCGCCAAGTTGAGTGCCGTAAGGAACATCAATTGTTATAACAAGCCGGTAGCCCATTTCGGCGTCTTTTACAAGGATTTTTTTTATTTTGATAGCGGGATCATATTCGTCTACACAGAGTATGACCATCTGACTCAGCGCTGATTGTGAGATGATTACTTTTCCGCGTTTTGAATATTCAGGACGTACTAATGACTTTTCAAGCAGGGTAGGGACGGGTCCCAGGCCTGTGGGTAAATTCATTGGGTCTCCTTCTGTAGTGATGCGGCGTTTAAGAATCCTTATCCCGTTAACAAAAATGTTTGGATAGCTTTTTTTTACTTCGATTGACGGTACTGGAATTATATGCTTCCCTTCTATGCGTCTTGTTCTTACCGCCCTGTCAATTTCTTCCTGGGTGGCGACATCCTCAATTTTAATAATTTTAGAAGGAGGGGGAAGCTGAAGGCGCACGGCGATTTTATAAACCATTTTTTCGGAGGTTCCAAGGATTAAAATACGTTTGTATTTTTCACTTTGCAATTTGCGCGCGACTTCGTCTCTGTGTGACTTTTCGTCAAAAAGGGCGACTTTAACCGCCGCAAGAAATGTATGTTCTTTTTTTGCCGAATGACCTGCCAGGATACGGTTATCCCGTATTAAAAGACCGTCGTCTATTAAATAGTCTATTCCGTATTTTTGCGCGACAATCTTTGCGTGGAAACTTTTTCCTGTGCCGCTGTCCCCAATAAGAGCGAAGACTTTTTTCCGTTTTAGAACAAACAGAAAATCAAAAATCATCGCTCTCCGTTAAAAATTATTTGCCGTAAGAGCGTAATTCCGCTAATAACTGTTTTGCCCGTTCTCTTACCGCTGTAATAAAGATCCCGTCAGAAATAGACATTAAAGTCCTTATCGTTTCAGGATCGCTAATCCCATTATTTTTTTTGGCAATTTTATCAAATGCGTCAATCGCGGCAAGCGCCATAACATTATCCGGTTTGTCTGTATGTATATAACGATTTATAACCCACTGTATTTTGCTTACAGTTTCGTTGTTCGGATTTAGCCCGATATCGCCGAGAGATTTTATTATTTCCTGCAAAACCCAAGGTTCATTTTCTTCGTTGATTACTCCAATGAGAGCTTTTCTGGCTTCTTCCGTACCAATCTGTCCCAGGTATTTTGCCGATTGCCGTCTGATATAGGTGAAGTTGTTCACAACACGGCCGTTCTCTCTTGCGGTAGATTTTATACCTTCTCTGGAAAGGAATTCCAGCGTCTGGCGTATTTCGTCGTTTGTACTTCCTCGGTTAAGAGCTTCGCCGATATATTCCAGAGCGATTAATTTTTGTCCCGCAGAATACGATCTTGCGGTTTCTCTGATAATCATCATTTCTATTGATTCCTGCAGGTAAGATTCCTCAGGAGTCATTTCTTTTTTTTGTTGTGCGGTTGCGGTTGATATAATAATAACAGCCGTTACTAATAAAATGGAAAAACGCTTGAATGAAAACATTTTAACTCTCCTTAATTAATTATTGTCCATGTATTATCAATTTTTTCAAGATCATACAAACGCAGCCGCTGTTCTTCGCCAGCCTTGTTTGTTTTTACTGTAAATGCTGTAACCCTGTTTGCGCTGATAAATTCAATTTCTTCAACATGAAGATCGGCTCTTGAAGGAACAACGACATTATCAAAATAATCCCGAGCCGTTTTTAAAACAATTTTCCTTGTTTTCATTCCAGGTTGTTCGGATAACCGTTTTAAATTTTCCGAAGACGAAATTTCCGCAAAATATTGCTGTGATAAAGATTTCTTCCATGCTTCAAAATCTTTGTTTTTTATATTTTTATTTTGTTCTTCAATAAATTTTTGTACTTCGTCTCTTGTAGCAAGATATTGTTCCTGACTGATTTTTTTAGGATCAAATGTTTCACTCTTTCCCAAGTTGCCTGAGTTGTCTGGAATAGCGACTGTGGCAGTCTGTTGATTTTCCGGTCCTGACCCGCACGATAATACAATTATTACAGCCAGAGACATCATTAGAAACGCTTTTTTTGTTCCCATAACTTTATAGTATACTAATTTTTCGTATTTGTCAATATTTTCCATATTATTTAAACTTAATGTTGTATTTTATAGAAGATTCTCCACTTGTTTTAATGGTAAATTTTCAATATGCTTACACTAGGAGGTTCCTTTGTGAAAGCAGCTTTTCCTGGCTCTTTTGACCCGCCTACATCCGGGCATATTAATATAATTAACCGCGCCGCGTCCGTTTTTAAAGAACTTGTGGTAGTTGTAGCGGAAAATAAACGTAAAAAATACCTTTTTTCCGCCGAAGAGAGGGCTTCCATGATACGTGAACTGATAAAAGACCATAAAAATGTATCTGTAACGGTCTGTGACTGCCTTATTGTAGATTTTCTTAAAAAAATGGATATTAAATTATTGCTTCGCGGGGTTCGCGGAGTGGAAGATTTTTCCTATGAATTTGAACTTTCAATGATGAATAGGACGCTTGATCCGGATATTGAAACTATTTTTATGACGACTGATCCCGAATATTTTGTCATCCGATCGTCTTCTATTAAGGAATTAGCCTCATTTAACGGAAATCTTCATGGAATGGTTCCCCCACTGGTTGCCAAAGCGTTAAAAGAGAAGTATAATTAGATAGCAATGTTAAATTGACAAAATTTGATAAAATGTCTTGACAAGGATATTGATTTTTGTTAATTTTATAAATTAGACAGAGAGGTTATATTATGGCAGTACCAAGAGGTAAAACATCAAAGGCCAGGACTAGCCGTCGGCAGTCCATTAACATGAAACTTACAGCGCCCACAATGATTAATTGCAGTTCATGCGGCAACAAGGTTCTTTTGCACCGAGTTTGCCCTAAATGCGGTTTTTACCGTGGCAAACAGGTAATTGTACCTGATTCTAAAGTTTAGTTAAGGGGAGAAAAATGGACGAATTATTTGAAAAAATGAAAAAGCTCATCGCTGAAAAACTTGAAGTCGATGAGGGCAAAATTACAATGGAAGCGTCATTCCGTCAGGATCTGGGCGCTGACAGTTTGGACACTTATGAATTGGTTTACGCCATTGAGGAAGAAATGGGCATCAATATTCCCGATGAAAAAGCCAATGAATTTGAGACTGTGAAGGACGCGTACGAATTTATTAAATCCCAACAAAAGTAAAAGCGTCCTCAGTCAGGAAAGGAAAAAAAACTTGGCGGCGTTTCAAAAAGCCGCCGGTTTTAAATTTAAAAACATTGATAATTTAAATCTTTCATTCATGCATCGGTCTGTTTCAAATGAAACAGGCATTAAGACAAACAACGAGCGTCTTGAATTCCTGGGCGATTCCATTCTTGGCGCTGTCTGCGCTACGCTTTTGTACCGGTCTTACAAAGATAAAAGCGAGGGAGAACTTGCAAAAATAAAAGCCGTAGTTGTTTCCGAGGATATTCTTTCCGGTATCGCGCTGAGACTTGAAATTGATAAAATGCTTTTGCTTGGCAAGGGCGAAGAAATGTCAGGGGGCAGGACAAAGAAGGCGATTCTAGCCGACGCGATAGAAGCGTTAATTGGAGCCTTGTATCTTGATTCCGGCTATAAACCGGCTTTTGATTTTGTCAGTGATTGTCTCCAGCCTGAAATAGACAAAGTTACCGGCACCAATTACCACAAGGACTATAAGTCGATTTTACAGGAATACTGCCAGCGGGAATACCACAGTTATCCTGAATATGTTATGGTTAAGCGCACCGGTCCCGAACATGACCGCACATTCTGGATGGAAGTGCACATAAATGATAAAATTTATGGCGCTGGGATCGGCCATAATAAAAAAAGCGCGGAACAAGAAGCCGCGAAAATAGCGTGGGAAGCTATTTTGAATTCTTAACCACGAACCACACGAACACCACGAACTTTTTATTCAAATCTTGTCGTTGTTCGTGATGGTTCGTGTGGTTCGTGGTAGAAAAATAGGTTAATATATTTAAGAGAGGAGAAAGTATGAAAAGACGTATTTTTTATTTTGTTTTATTTTTGTTTGTTGTCGGAATTATTTTTTGCGGCTGTGCAAGTAAAGAGAAAGCTACAGCGAAAGTAGAAGAACCTGTCGTCATTGATTTGCCGGAAGGGACAAGGGAGTTTCATGTTTATATTGCCTTTGGGCAGTCAAATATGCAGGGGCCGGGACAGATTCGCCCGCAGGACAGGGAAGGCGTAAGCGACCGTTTTAAAATTATGGGAGTGGTTGCGGGCAGGTATGCGAATGAATCCAGGGCAAAGGGCGAATGGTACAGGGCAGTGCCGCCGTTGATTATTCCGGACAGCAATTTGGTGAACTACCTGGGTTTAAATATTGGACTGACTCCCATTGATTACTTTGGACGCACGCTTGTAAATAATATCCCTAAGGATATTACAATCGGCGTTATCGCCGTCGCAAACGGAGACATGGCTCTTGCCGCGTTTCATAAAACGAAGGGCGAAGATTATTACAGAGGTAAAAACACCTTAAGCGGCAGGCCGAGTCAGACGGAAATGCAGGGCATGAGCAGGTATAAAGGCGCAGGTTACGCGAACATGTACGATGCCATTGTTCAAAACGCAAAACTTGCTCAGAGAGCGGGTGGAATAATAAAGGGCATAATAGTTCATCAGGGTGAAAGCGGTCCCGGACTTGACAATATTGACTGGGACGAACTTTTTCAAGAAATCTATAACGACATACTTGCCGACTTAAAACTTGCGCCTAATTCAATCCCTGTTCTGCTTGGACAGACATGGAACGGCGGCTCCGGAAACACAGGCGGCGCTCTTTCAAGTAACGCAAAAATACAGGCTGTTGTACCCAACGCATGGATAATCAGTTCCGTGGGCTGCACAGGCAGAACAGGTCAAGGTCAGCCGGATAATATTCACTTTGGCTCTGACGGATTGCAGCTTCTTGGAACGCGATATGGCGAAAAAATGCTGGAGTTGGTTTACGGTAAAAAATAGTTTTGAATTTTACCACGAACCACACGAGGGAACGAAGAGATCTACCACGAACCACACGAACAAGGAGCGAACGAAGAAAAACGCGCGTTAAATACATATATTAGCGTGATAGATAACCGGAAGAATTAAGGGGTTTTTGTCCGAAAGCCAGACGTGAACATCACGATAAGATTACGGACAAGAACCCCTAAATTTAGTCTCTTTCTTTTACGCTAATCTAAGTAGTTAACGCTAATCCTTCTTGGTTCGTGTTGGTTCGTGTGGTTCGTGGTTAATCTTTCTCTTTTAACAATGCGTCGTTATTCAAAACTTTGAAGGATATTGCTTTGGGGGAAAGTGTGCTGCGAACTACGATGCCTTCTTTATCAAGGCCGCTTGGGTATTTGCCTCTGGCTTTTTCAAGCAGAGTTTCAAGCGAATAATCAAATTGCTCTCCTCGCTCTTCAAGTGGGACGGTCGCGAGGCCCAATTCGGCGCATAATTTTACGGCTTCATCGTAGGGGAAATATTTTCCCGCGTCCCAGTCTTTTACGTCAAACACGTACCAATCGATACCGGAAAGCCGCAGTTTGTTTCTTTGTATTCCGGGGCCGCATATCTCTCCTGTAATAACAATGTTTTTACCCAGTTTGGCAAATTTTTCTTTAAGACCGTATTTGTAAACCGGCGTCCAATAAAGGGAAGACTCCTCGTCTTTTATCTCTTTGTTTCTGCTGCAGCACCCGATCTTTCCGTCAATATAATAGACAATTCCTGAAGTGCCGTCCATCTTTGTGGTGATATAGTACGGTTTCCCCTTTAGCTCTTCAAGCAGTTCAAGCGCTGATTGAATGCGGATTTCATCTGAAGCGGGAATGCCGTATGGGCGCTCTCCGATAATAGTACCACCGGCGTTTGCGGTTTCGGGAATATACCATTTTTTTACATTGAGTTTTTCCGTAACATCCGCGCCCTCGCTTAAACCCTCAAGTTCGGGAAAATTTTCCAGCGGCAGAAAAAGACCCTGCGAAAGTTGTCCGCGCATTTTCAACGTGCGGATTCTGAAACCTTTGCCGTTATCAACATTGTCGCGGTATGAAGAAGCGCGTAAAAATTCATATCGTTCATCTAACGGAAGAAAACTGTCAACTTCATAATAAACGCCCATGTCTCCGGCTTTGAACTCGTCTTTTTTTACGACGCACTGCCACCCCATTACATGGGCAAGTTCAAGAAAATCCGAATCGGGAATGGCAGTGACTTCCCTTACCTTTTGAATGGTTACCAATGCCCTCATATTTTCCTCCAATGGCAATTATAATAACAGAAATCTCTTTTTGTAAAGATAAAATATTTTTACAATCGGGGATCGACAGTTTCATTTTCCAGCGCCAGTACAGCAAAGACACATTCGTGAACGCGGTAGAATGGTTCTTTATTCACAAAACGTTCTAGGGACTCCATGCCAAGGGCAAACTCAGAAAGGGCAAGTTCTTGTTTTCTGCGCAGTGAGCGTTTTCGCAGCCGGTCTAGGTGCGCGGCTGTTGTGTAATCGGGACCGTAGATTATGCGCAGGTATTCGCGTCCCCTGCACTTTACCGCCGGCTGCAAAAGCGCGTTTTTATCACGGGCGATGAAGTCTAAGGGTTTGACCACCATGCCCTCGCCGCCTGAGTTGGTAAGGTTGAGCCACCAGTCAACGGCGGCGACAACAGAAGCGTCATCGTTCAAATCGGCTGTTAGGTGATTGGTAGCGATAAAGAGGGGATCGCCGCCTGAGGTGATATAATCGCGGATTACAGCCAGATGGCGCAAATGGTTTTCATCATGCCAGACTTTGCCTTCGGTAGCGAGGATGTGAAAGGGAGCGATGCGGTAGTCGTCTGTTGATGAGACTGTCCAGCAGTAACGGCGGTAGGCTTCGGTATAACGCTCAAGACATTCAAGGCGGTTCTGATAATCTTCCAATACTTGTGCAAGGTTCATATCGCCCGGAGTACCGGATTCTATCTTTATATCGGAAAGACTGCTGCCGTTATACGACATTTTTGCCGCCGCGAGCGCCGAGACTGCTTTGGCAAGACCGCTCCGCCCCGCCGTGCCTGTTGGTACGTATTGTTCCAGAATGAGGGCGCGGGCTTTGGCCGACCAGGGCATAAGTTCCGTATCTAAACACACCCAGTCCGTGGAAAAAGTATCCCAAAAGCTTGAATTGTTCAATGCAGTTTGCAACCGGATAAGAATTGCCTGTTCATGTTTTTTTTCAGCGCCTGAAAAAAAGTGGCGGCCTGTACGCGTGTAAATAATACCCGGAACGTTTTCAGGCAGCGAATCACCATCAATACCGAAGCGGACTTTTGCGGTTTCATTGTTTCGGCAGAGAATGATTACCGCGCGGGAGCCCATGTGTTTTTCTTCGCAGATTATTTTTGAAACACCGTGTTTTTTGTAATAGCCAAAAGCCTCAAGCGGATGTTCTAAAAAAGAGTCAAGGCTGCTGGTTCCGCTTGGAGACATGGTAGGCGGCAGATAAATTAGCCAGCGGGGATTTGCTGAAAATCTGCTCATAATTTCTAGGGTAAGGGAACTTGCTTCCTCGCTTATTGCGATTTCACGGTACATATGTGTACTGACGCGCCGCTTTCCAAGGACATCGGCAATATCAGGTTCGTTACAGCCGTTAGCTGTAATGGATGAGTTATAGTTCAGGGGTTTGATAGGAGCGTAGTATTCCCGTTTTGCCGGAACTTCAATCAATTCACCTTCGGGGTAACGGTAAGCGGTGAGTTTTCCGCCGAAGACGCAGCCTGTGTCAATGCAGATTGTATTGTTAAGGCTTCGTGTTTCCGACGAAGGGATATGACCGTAAACAACCAGCGCCTTGCCTCGGTATTCTTCAGCCCAGTTGAGTCTGACCGGAAGGCCGAATTCATCGGTCTCGCCGGTAGTGTCACCATAAAGGCAGAAACCGCGGACTCTGCCGGAACTGCGGCCTTGATATTTTTCACAGAGGCCTGCATGGGACACTACAAGTTTGCCCTGATCAAGCACATAATGACTGACTAGTCCGTCGAGGAACTGTTTTACCTTATCAATAAACCATTGAGGTTCTTGTTCCAATTCTTTAACGGTGAGATCCAATCCATGAGTCAGCTTGACATCGCTTCCCTTCAGTTTACGGAGTAATTTAACATCGTGGTTGCCGGGAACGCAGAGAGCCGCGCCGGATTCAACCATGTTAATCACAAGATACAGTACTGAGGCGTTGGCAGGTCCTCTGTCGCATAAATCGCCGAGAAAAATTGCACGTCTGCCGGTAGGCGGCGCGGCGATGTGAGATTCTCTATCTACTTTGTAATCAAGTTTTTCAAGCAGTTCCGTAAGTTCATCGTAACATCCGTGAATATCGCCGATTATGTCAAATGGTCCGGTCTCGTCGCGTTTGTCATTCCACAGTTTAGTTCTGACAATTTCTACGGAATCAACTTCTTCCTGACTGTGTAAAATATGCACATAACGGAAGCCTTCTTTTTGCAGATTGCGTAAGTTTTTTGCTAAATCGCGAATGTGTTTTTTCACAACTTGAGAGCCGACATTGCGATCAGGTCTTGTGCGGTTTCGTTCAATACATAAATCTTCCGGCATATCAAAAACAATGGCGACCGGAAGCACGTCATGGGATCGGGCAATATCAATTATTTTTTTTCGGGCAAATTGTTGGACGCTGGTCGCGTCAATGACCGTGAGTCTGCCCCGCTCAAGCCGCTTACAACAGATGTAGTAAAGACTGTCAAACGCCGCCTCTGTAGCGCTCTGATCGCTCTCATCATCGGATACGAGACCTCTAAAATAATCCGAACTTAGCACCTCAGTTGCTTTAAAATGTTTTTTCGCGAAACTGGATTTGCCGCTGCCCGACGCTCCAACAAAAGCGACAAGGCACAGTTCGGGGATTTCTATTTTCATACTGCGCCCTCCGCTTCATCGGGCGTTGGTTTTTGAGGCACGTTTTTCCTGAAAACAGCCATTTGAGTCGGCGAATTTTGATTTTCGTCCTGTTCGCCAATGTCTTCATAGCGAACCGAGTAATTATTACGGGCGGCGGCTGAATCTGCCCATGCGTGAAATTGGACGCGGTTCCATTCAAAGCGATGGTCACCGTGGCGGAAACGGTTTGCCGCAAGACCCGTATAATTCACATTATAGTCAAAGTTCGGCGTGGTGATGATAACAGTTTCAGGCGCTGCGTCAGCAAAAACAACCGCCTCAAAAGATGGAAGACGGTTTTCATCAAGATGTTCAATCACTTCCACTATAGAAACAGCATCGTAGTTTTTAAATCGTTTGTCCCTGTAACAAAGGGAACTTTGAAACAGTGTTATGCGCTTTTTTTCCTTTTCCGCTATGCGGTCAAGTTTAAGAATATCAGCCGCCCTGCTTAAAATAACGGCGGATACATCTGTTCCCGCTATGGCGATAAATTTCTTTTCCTTTATTAATAGCTGCAGCAAGCGGCCTTCGCCGCACCCCATGTCGAGTACCGATTTTGCGCCGCTGTTTTTCAATTCGCTAAGTACGGCGGTTAAACGCTGATCATTAAGGCGGGGTATCTTTACCGATACAGCAGGTTCTGTTTCTGATTCGTCTTCCGTTACAGGACTTTCCGCGCCGCCTTCGCCGTTATCAAGACGGTTAAGGCGCTTTAGAGCCCGCCTTGTAAAATGATCCAGCCAGGTGAAATAACGCCTTGTAATAAAATTTTTTTCAGGGTGGTTTTCCAGCCAGCCCGAACCGTGGGCAAGGAGTTTGTCAACTTCTTTATCGTTTATCCAGTAATGTTTACGGAAATCAAAAACCGGAATCAATACATAAATATGCCGCAGAAGATCCTGCAACCGAATTTTTCCGCTGATAGTCAAGTTCACATAACGGCTGTCTCCCCATTCGGGAAAACGCTCATCTAAAAAGCCGCTTTCCCATTTAACTTCGTAGCCCAGAGGGACAAAGACTTTTTCCAGCATACTTATATCGCCGCGGCAAGGCAGCATGACAAGAGCGGCTGATAGTTCCAGAGGGCAGTCCGCCAGAGCTTGATTTTTTTCACAGCGGCCGGACATGGCGGTCCCAAAAACACGGGAAATAGCCGTGCTCATAAATGAAGATGAAACATAGGGACGGTCATTTACATAATCAAACAGCCCGCCTCCTGAAGAGCCCTGTTTTCCGCGGGCAAGATCAAGCGGATCCATGTCTAATAACAAGGCTGCGGTACATCTGTTCGCGCTTACCTCAGGATAAAAAACACGCACCTTGCCAAAATTAAATTCGGCGGTTTGAGGACGCGACGGGTTTTTATGGAGCAAATAGCCAAGATCGGCGGCGTTCTCTCCAGTGTATGTTATTGTTAAAAGCATAAGTTATTTGTATTGTCCGCTTTTTAGAGTACATTTGCAAGATGGAAATTTGAGGTTCTGTGTTGGAAAAAAATTATAATGGGTATAAATTGCTTGACAAAATACATTTTTATCATAATTATAAAATTGATTAGTTTGAATGAAAGTGTTTTTAACGGTAAAAAAAAATTATGGCAGAAAATGAAGAAAATGGATTAGTTGCTATATGTGACTTAATGGGACAATCATTTACAATTCCCCATTATCAACGCGGTTATAGATGGGAAGACCAGGAAGTAACCGAATTATTGGACGATTTATGGGCGTTTCAAAATGATACAGGCGAATTCTATTGTTTACAGCCGATTGTTTTACAAAAAAATGAAAAAGGGAATTATGATGTGTTGGATGGTCAACAACGGCTGACGACGCTCTATCTTATTTTAGTTTATCTTGAAGAGGAAAGAAAAAGAGATCGTTATTTACAGCCTTTGTTTTTTTTGAATTATGCTACAAGGGAAGAATGTAAGAATTTTTTATTCACTAAGAAATTTTCCGATGGTAAAATTGATAAATCAAACATAGATTTTTATTATATCTGCAATGCGTATCGGAGTATAGACAAATGGTTTGATGACGAGGAACATCAGGGCGCAAAAAGCAAATTAGTCTCAATCCTTTTGGATAAGACGGCAAAAGGTAAAAGAAATGTAAGAGTGATTCGTTATGAAGTAAAAGAAGGAACAAATCCTATTGATGTTTTTATTCGGTTGAATGTGGGGAAAATTCCTTTGACTGATGCAGAATTAACAAAAGCGTTGTTATTACAATCGGATAAATATACGCCAAAGGAAGAAGAAATTAACAAGATGAAACTTTTTAACATTGCAACTGAATGGGATTATATTGAAACCACCTTACAGGAGAAAGCATTTTGGGGTTTTCTTAATGATAATTCAAACGAAAAGAGTTCGCATATAGAATTTATTTTTGACCTGTTTGCCGACAAAATAAATGCAGAAAAAAAATATTTTGATTATAAACCAAGAAAGTATGCAACATTTCTTATATTTTCAAAATATTTACAAGACTTGCTTGATAACGGAATTGACGGGAAAGAGTTATCAAGAATAGAAGCTGTCGAAAAAATATGGGGTAAAATAACAGAATATTTCGAATATTTCAAGGAATGGTTTAAGGACAGAACGCTTTATCATTATATTGGACTGTTAATAACGATAGAAGGTAATAACATAATTGAGAGCACAATTCAAAAATCAAAACAATTTACAAAGACTGATTTTAAGAAAATTTTAAAAAAAGAAATTGCGGATATTTTTAGAAATATGAAATCCATAGATAAATTGGTTTATGAAGATGAAAAAGGAAGAAAAACGGACCGTCGGAATATTATTAACGTTTTATTATTGCACAATGTTTTCACCATCTTAAACAGCGAAATTGAAAAACCGCGTTTCCCATTTGAACTTTACAAAGAAATATACAGAGAACAGAAATGGAGTTTAGAACACATTTATGCACGTAATCAAGAACCGTTGACTGATACGGAAAAGCAAAAAGAATGGCTAGATGACCATATAAAATCATTATCCAACCAGAATTCTAACGGTTCGTATGAAGAACTTATAATAAAAATGAAAGAAATAAGAGCTAAAGAAGAAATTGACGGCGAAATTTTTGCAAAAATCGAAGAGGAATTTTATGAAAAAATAGATAAATGTTTTGAGTTTGGAAACGATGAAAATATGCACTTAATAAAAAATTTATGTTTGCTGGATACGGCGACAAACAGCCAATTAAATAATTCTTATTTTGATGTGAAACGCGAAAAAATAAAAAAAAGGGAATCTGAAGGTTTTTATATTCCTGTATGTACGAGGAAAGTATTTCTAAAGGCATATACCGATTATCCTGTTACTAATACATATTGGAAAAAAGCGGATAGAAATGATTACTTTAGAGATATTGAAAAGGCATATAAATTTTTTGTGGAATTATAAGGAATAATTATATGAATGACGATAAAAATTATTCATTTATTGAATTACTGAGTAAATGGAAAATCATGATCCCTCAGATACAAAGGGATTATGCGCAAGGCAGAAAAGATAAAAACAATGAAAATAAGATAAAAAGTTATGATTTTATTTTAAAAATTGCAAAGGTTTTAAAAGACGAAGCCCCTGCTTTAAATCTTGATTTTGTATATGGTTACACGGGAAAAATCACGGAAGATGAATTTGTACCATTAGACGGACAACAACGTTTGACTACATTATGGCTGTTGCATTGGTATCTGTCTCCCAAAAAAGAGATGAAACAGAATAATATAGATATGATGACTGCTACGGACGAAGTAAAAAAGTGGCTGAAAAATTTTACTTATGAAACGCGGAATTCGTCAAAACGATTTTGCGAAAAATTGATAGAAGAATATTTACCTATTGTTGGTGATATAGACTCGAAAATTAAAGATGCAAATTGGTTTATGACATCATGGTTAAATGATTCTACCGTTGTTTCCATGCTTAATATGCTTAAAACCATTCAAGAGCAATCTTTTGACAAAGATAAAGCATGGAAAAACCTGGTAGAAAACAGAAAAATCACATTTGATTATATTGATATAAAATCTGATAAATTTACACTTACAGATGAATTATATATTAAAATGAACTCGCGAGGAAGACCGCTTACTTCGTTTGAAAATTTTAAAGCGCAATTTTCCGAAATTCTTTCGGCAAAAGAAACTAATTTTGTTAATGAAAAACGTGTTTTCGAAGGAGAAGAGGTAACATATCAAGATTATTTTGCTTTCAAAATAGATGGCGTCTGGACAGATTTATTTTGGAGTTTCGTAATGCAAAATGAAGAGAAAATAATGGAAAAAATGGAAGAATTGAAAAAAAATAATAAAATAGAAAAGAATGAAACTCCTATAAGTTATATATGTATGAATTTTTTTATTTATGTTGCGCAAATGTGCTATTTTAAAAAAAATACAGATAAAAAAGTCGAAGATTTTAAAAACGATTTTTCAATATTTCAAGAGAATGATAATGTAGTATTTCTATTCGACATGTTGGATTTCTTTTATGAAATCAGTTTTGACAAATCCAATAAACAAGTTAAAATGGACAATATAAATATTTTCTTTAATAAACTGTTCCAAATAGGCATAATTGATGACTCATATAAGGGGCAAGTCCGGCATTTTGATGATAATGAAGTAAATTTATTTACAAAATGTTTGTTGGAAGGAAGTTATGAGGGAAATCAGTTTGAGCATAGAAATAGAATTATTTTATACTGCCTTGTATCTTATGCTGTTAAGCATGAATTAAAGGAAGTAAATGTAAATTTAATTTATTATATGAGAGTTATTCGTAATTTGCTACAGGCGACAAGAAGGAAGCCGGAAACGGTTTATAACACAAATGTTCGTATCAATAACTTTGGTAATTATTGGAAATTATTCAATCAATTACAGGAGAAACCTAATGTTTATGAACGGTTACTTGAAGATATAAATAACGAAAGAACTGAAATCAGTGAAAAAGCTTTAAGAAATGAAAAGGATAAGGCACAAGTTGTGGTAAATAACATTCCTTCAAATCAAGCGGTAATTCAAGCATTATTTCAACTGGAAGAATTTGAATATTTTAGAGGATTGATACACCAATTAAAACCAAAAGAAAATGCAAGCAAGTTAATAGATTATTCAAGAGCTGTTAGAGAAATTTGGAGTAAAAAAAATGATAATTTAACAATAGCGGCCTTGATTGCTTGTAATTTTAACGGATTATATATAAGACTTTGTAACTTTGAGCAATGGGAAACATTTTTATTCGGAAAGCGTTTTTATACAATTTTAACGGGAGAAACTGATAATATTTCCAAATCTATTTTAAAATTAATTAATACTTATTTAACATTAACAGATGGTACTGTCCAAAATAAGCTTAAAAAGATAATTTCAGATAAGTTAGAGAGTTTAACATTAAAAAATTTGCAATATTATTTTTTAAAATATTATGATGGAATGCTGAGAAATGGCAGTTATTTTGCCAAAGAAAATGATTTTGTAATTGAAAGTTTAGGAAGTGAAAGTTCAAATCCTTTAGGGGCGTATCATATAAACCCGTACATTACCACAGTAAGTTTTTTATTAGATTCAAAAATATGTGAAGAATATGAATGTTATGCTAGACATAGTTACGTTTCAAAATTAGTATTAAAGAATAAAGTTGAATTAACTTGTGAAGGAGACGGTTGGCATATTAGAATACCGGAAGGACAGATTATTCCTGATGAATTAAGAAAAAAATTCAATATTACCGAGCAAAATGTCCTTTCTGAAACAAATGAAAAAGATAGAATTGAAATTGCTGTAGAATTTTGTAACGATTTGTATAAATAATATGGAAGAGCCTATCTGAACCTATATTAGATCCCGAAGGCGCTCACAATTTATCTTTAACAATTTTCCCCGCAATCTCCAACAACTTTTCCCGCGTATTCTGCTGCGGATCGTCAAGCACGGTTTCCAGGAGTTCTTTTAAAATAATTCCCATTGTTTTTCCGCTCTCAATGCCAATCGTCATTAAATCATTTCCTGAAACGGCAAGGTCTTTTAAAGTAAAGGCATGTTCCTGTGCCAGAACTTTTTTTACCCTGTCGGCAAGCGCCGTCAGGTTCATTGGTTCTGTCTCTTTTCCGGCTAGAGCAAAAGCATCGGCGCGGCGCAAACGGTATAGGTCTTCAAGAGCGTTCTCGCCCACTCGCGCAATGAAACGGCGGACGGCGGCGTCTGACCAATCTTCAGTATAATGAAACATGTGCTCTTTTACCAAATGGCATACGCTGTCGATTACTTCGTTTGGATAGCACAGCCGCCTTAGAATTTTATGGCACATAGAAGCGCCAATTTCCTCGTGACGGTAGAATGTCCAAACGCCGATTTCATCCATTTTGCGTACTGGCGGCTTGCCGATGTCGTGTAACAAGGCGGCTAAGCGTACTTCGTGCGAAGCGTTTTTTTTCGCGGCGTAATCGCAGGCTAAAAGCGAATGATCCAGCACGTCAAAACTGTGAAAGCCTTTCTGCTCAACGCCGCGGCAAGAGGCAAGCTCTTTAAAAAAAAGTTCCAAAAGCCCGGTTTTCTCCATCAGCAAAAAGGCGCGGGAGGGAACGGGGGAGGCGAGTATCTTGTCAATTTCATCCCGCACGCGCTCCCAGGAAACTTTTGCGCTGACACCAAGAGCGCTGTTAATTGCGTCAAGTGTAGATTTTTCAATCTCAAAGCCAAGTTGCGCGGAAAAGCGGACTGCGCGTAACGGGCGCAATCCGTCTTCGCTGAATCTTTCGCCTGCGTTTCCCACGCAGCGGATTATTCCCGCTTTAATATCATCCGTTCCGTTAAACGGATCAACTATTTCTCCGTCCGGCAGGCGCAGAGCAATGGCGTTCATCGTAAAATCGCGCCTCGAAAGGTCTTCTTTAATATCATTTGAAAATTTGACTTTATCCGGCCTGCGCCCGTCCGAATAATCTGATTCCGTCCTGAAAGTGGTAACTTCCGCGCTGTTTTTTTTGTAGAAAACAGTAACAGTCCCATGCTTAATGCCTGTAGGAATAACCTTCCCCCCCGCTCGCCTTACAAAGTCGATTACCTCTTGCGGCAGCGCATCCGTAGCCAAATCCCAATCGTGTATATCCTTCCCCCTTATCATATCCCGCACCGCGCCGCCCACAAGGTACACCTGTTTCCCATTATTGTTAAAAATCGTGGCAATTTCTTTCAGCACCGGATGAATGGTCTTTATCAATTGAATATCCTTTATTAATTAAGTATACTTTTTATACTAGTTTTTTACTACATATCTTCTTGTTCGTGTTGGTTCGTGTGGTTCGTGGTAGAAGATTTTAATTAATTTCGGAGGAAATTTGCTAGGAGTAATTTTTACAGGCGGGCAGGGACCAAAAGCGCAGTTTTTAAAAAGCTTGTTGGAAATCGAAGCAAAAGGCGCAATGTTTATCGCAGCCGATTCCGGTTTTCAGGCGGCCTTAAACGCCGGCATAAAGCCTGATTGGATTATTGGTGATATGGACTCTATTGAAGACAAATCGCGGCTTTCCGACTGGCCGCCGGAGCGCGTTATTCGCCATACGCATGACAAGGATTTTACCGATACGGAACTGGCTCTCTCTCTTGCCGCGGAAAAAGGCTGCGAAGATATTTGGCTGATAGGCGGCGGCGGCGGCAGGATAGATCATCTTTTTGCAATTCGTTCCCTATTTGAAAGAGAACTTTTTCCGTTCCGTTGGATTACCGACGCTGAAAATATCTTCTGCATTGACGCGGACACAACACATAACGATCTCTCCTGCCGCCTTGAGGCAAACGCCCGTGTTTCAATATTCCCGTTTGGCTCAGGCCCGTGGGAAGCGGCAAGCAAAGGTCTTAAATGGCCGCTTGCAGGCCTCCCCTGGGATCGCGGTTTCTTCGGCTTAAGCAATGTCGCGGTGGACGGTGACTTTTCGGTAACAGCAGCAGCCGGGCGTTTTTTGGTAATTATGCCTTTAAAGGAGAAGTAAATTACGAACTTAAAAAAAAGAATTCTACCACGAACCACACGAACACCACGAACTTTTAGCACAAATTTTGTCGTTGTTCGTGTTGGTTCGTGTGGTTCGTGGTTAAAAATTTGGGGGATATTATGTCAGCAACATTAATGGATGGGAAGGCGCTTGGGCAGAAAATTCGGGAAGGAGTTAAGGCAAGAGCGGCGGCGTTACGTGAAAAGGGAGTTACTCCGTGTCTTGCGGTGGTGCTTGTTGGCGATGATCCGGCAAGTTTATCCTATGTAAAGTCTAAGGAAAAGGCGTTAGCTGAAGCGGGAATGGAAAGCTGTGACATCAGGCTGCCGCAAATGACAAGCGAGGCGGAGCTTCTTTCTCTGATAGCCAATCTTAACAAAGATGAGAGAGTGCATGGCATTCTTGTTCAGTCTCCTGCGCCAAAACACATTGACGAGGAAAAGATAAATGCTGCCGTCATTCCGGAAAAAGACGTGGATTGCTTTCATCCTGTTTCGGTTGGGAATATGATGCTGGACAGACCCGGATTTTTGCCGTGTACGCCGCATGGCGTCCTTATGCTTTTAAAAGAATACAATATTCCCATAACAGGGGCGAATGTCGTAGTGGTGGGAAGATCAAACATTGTCGGGAAACCGCTTGCAAATCTTTTAATCCGCCGCGAATATAACGCTACTGTAACTGTCTGCCACACGGGCACAAAAGACTTTGCCTACCATACTTTACAAGCCGATATATTAATAGCGGCGGCTGGAAAGGCGGGATTTATTAAACCTGAGATGGTAAAAGAAGGAGCGGCGGTGATCGATGTGGGAATAAACCGCGTACCTGATTCATCCGCCGTAAAAGGCTACCGCCTCTGCGGCGACGTTGATCCAGCAGTAGCGGAAAAGGCTGCGTTTTTTACGCCGGTTCCCGGCGGAGTCGGCCCAATGACTATCGCAATGCTTTTACAAAATGTTGTCGAAGCGGCGGAAAGGAGTGTATAATACTATTATGAATGATTTAGAAAGAAAAGACGATATTCCCTCGACAGCGAGTCTGTCAAAATTGGGTATTACCGCGATAGGTTACACGGCGGGCGCAGTTTTCCTTTTTCTCTTGCAGTTTTTTGCGAAACTAAGGGGACTTGGCATTGTTATAGGGGCGATAGTTTGCTTAATTGGCATCGGCTCGCTTATGTCAAGAGATCTGGCGGATAAAAAAGCCGGTTTCTTAATCACAGCGGCAGGCGCGCTTGTCCTTCTTTCCAAAATACCAATAATCGCTCCGGCTGCAGCTACGCTTCTTTCCATTGGCGCGATTGGGCTTTTGGCGATGGGCATTATTAACGGTATTAAATTTTTCATCGGATTAAAAAAGCGCTCTTAGTTCTTTGGATAAGGACAGAGAGATCAAGGCTCTACCACGAACCACACGAACCAACACGAACGGCGAGTAAAAGTTCGTGGTGTTTGTGTGGTTCGTGGTAAATTTCTTCTGTAATAATTTTTTATGAAATATTTTTTTGAGACTTACGGATGTCAGATGAATAGCGCGGAATCGGCGGCGCTGATTCTTGCCTGTAAGGAAAGAGGCTGGCAGGAAGCAAAGGACAGTGAAAGCGCCAATCTTGTCTTGCTCAATACTTGCTCTGTGCGGCTGACGGCGGAAAAACGGGCTCTTGGGCGTATCGCTCATTATGCGGGGCTTAAAAAGAAACACAGCCGCAGTTTTACGCTGGTAATCGCCGGTTGTATGGCGCAGAGGTTAGGTGAAACTCTAAAAGAAAAATTTCCGCAGGTTGATTATGTTATGGGTACGTCGGCTCGTTCGCTTTTTCCCCTGATTTTGGAAGCTGTCGAAAAAGGAGTAAAAGCCGAGATCGACCTCACCGAAAAACCTGTTTTCTCTTTTTCAAATTCCCACCTTGAAGAAGGGCAGTTCCGCAGTTTTATCCCAATCATGCACGGCTGTAACAATTTCTGCTCTTATTGCATTGTCCCGTATGTGCGTGGCAGGGAAGTTTCCCGCGACCCTCAAAAAATAGCGCAGGAAATCCGTCTTGTGGGAGAGAGGGGAGTGCGGGAAATTACCTTCTTGGGACAGAATGTAAACAATTACCGTTGGGAAGACATCGGCTTTGCCGCCCTGTTAAAATTTGCCGCAGCCGAGGCTGAAAAAAGCGGCGTCAAATGGATACGTTTTCTCTCCGCTAATCCGGGAAATTTTTCCCGCGATACAATAGAAGTTTTGGCTTCCAATAAAGCTTTCTGCCGTCATCTGCATCTGCCTGTCCAGCATGGTTCAAACAGCGTATTAAAGGCGATGAACCGAGGCTATACGGCGCAGAGTTTTTTGGAACTTGTCAAAGAAATCCGCGCCGCGATGCCGGGGATCACCCTCTCCACGGATATCCTTGTCGGTTTCCCCGGCGAAACCGAAGACGATGTGGAACAAACCCTCAATTTAATGGAAGAAATCAAGTTTCTTTACTCATACATGTACCATTTTAACCCCCGCGAGGGCACAAAAGCCTTTGAACTTCCCGGCAGGATAGGCGAAGAAGTCAAAAAAGAGAGGCTTGCAAGGGTGATTGCCCTGCAAAAGAAGCATACCGCCCAGTTGTTGAAAGACAGAATTGGCAGTACGGAAACCGTTTTAGTAGAGGGGATATCCCGAAAAAATGCCGATGAATTAATAACGAGGACAGAAAAAGACGAAATGGCGGCGGTTCCCGGCCCCATGTCGATGATTGGCTCTTTTGGCAAACTTGTCCTGTCCGGTTTGAAGGGAAACACATTTCGAGCAAAGGAGATTTTACCATGCCCTGGAGATTAATATTATTTATCGTTGTTTTTGCCTTGTTTCTTTTATTTATCGGATTTAATCTTGGAGATGAATTTAAATGCAAAATAAATTTTGGCTTTGCCAAAACCCCGCCAATTCCGGTATTTTTTCCTATCTTTGTTTCGTTTGCCCTAGGGCTTTTATGTTCTTTTCCCTTTGCTCTTAACCTGAGGAAAAGGAAAGAAATGTCCCGACAAAACAGGAATCAAATTGATGATGACTCTTATGACGCGCCTGATGATTCTGAAGTTAGTGAAAAAATAAAACAGGACGCCGCGTCGGCAAAGGAAAGATTTTTCTTAAAAAGGCTCGGCGGTAAAAAGTGAAAAAATTCATTTTCCTTATTTTGATGATAGCCGCATCCTACGCGTTTGGACAACGGACAGTTTTTGCGCAGACCGGAGCCTCTCTGGAAGTTGAGATAAAAAACATCGAAGTCTCCGCTTCAAAACAGGGAATTTCCGCCGAGGAGAGGCACGACGCTCTTGTCAGTCTCGCGCGTCTTCGCCAGCTTTCAGGAGACATTGAAGGCGCGGCAAAAAACTGGTTTGAAGCAGCCGCCGCGATTCCCGGTAAAGTAGACGATGACGCGTTGTTATCCTGCGCTTACTGTCTTGCCGCAATGGGCGAATGGGACAGGGCGGCAACCGCTCTTGATCCATTACTGTCAAAATTACCCCGCGCCCGTTTTTTAAATACAGTAATTAACGCGATTAAAACAGGCGATTTATCAACGCTTGGCTCTCTTGCCGATAACCCCGAATATTCTGGGTTTAAAGTTGAAATTTTATTTGTGCTGTGGAAACTTACTCAAGGCGATTCATCAGAAAGATGGCGGCAACGTCTTATAAATGAAGAATTTCGTCAGACTCCTGAGGGCATCCTTGCCGCCGGCAAATCTTCCGCGACTATAAAACCAAGTCCGTTCTGGCTGTTTGCAGGCGGCCTTGATTCCCTCCCCATTCTTGCAAGTGAAAAACCAGTCGAGACAATTGCAGTGCAAACAACCACCACCGTGCAAGCGACCACTACCGCGCAAACAACTCCTTCCACTTCTACAACTGTCAGACTGCAAACAGGTATCTTTAGCCGTGAAACCAACGCGCAGGCGCAGGCTGTAAAACTTAGACAAGCCGGTTTTTTCCCTTCGATAGAACAGCGCATTGTTAATGGCAATGAAATGTGGGCGGTTACGGTTTCAGGTGGAACAGATCAAGGGCGCGCTATCAGGGAATTGCGCGAGGCTGGATTTGAGTCATTTCCGGTGAAATAATTAGAGAAGAATTCTACCACGAACCCGCTAAATAAACGCACGGCGTAGCCGTGTAGATCAATAATGCCGCATAGCGTAGCACCAATAAATGCCGCTGTCTTGTTAGAAAGCAAGGTCACCTTTAAGTGACCGTCAGTGCGTCGAACCATCACGAACAGCGACAGGATTTGTGTTAAAGGTTCGTGGTGTTCGTGGCAAAAAACAGTAATAGGATTTATACTTGAAATTAATATACTAATTTATATTTAATTAATTGAGATATACGACTGTTGATTTAATTCTCTTGATGTTTAATCCAGTCTGGGCTAAGTTTAAGATATGAACAATAATATGACTGAGATAAAAATAATTCCCATTCATGAGGCAAAATCAAATTTGTCCGAACTGATTAAACGGGCGGAACTGCGGAAGCAAGCTTTTGGTTGTATGAAGGGAATAATGAAACTCCCTGAAGGCTGGGGTAATCCGCTGTCGGATGACATTATTGAGTTATTTTACAGTAATATAACTGACAGGGATTTTATTCGCTAAGATTTCTCACAAAGAGCACGAAGGGACAAAGAACACGAAGGAGAAAGCGTTGATTGATAATTTTTCGCAACGCTTTCGGAACATGCAAATTTTGTGTCAATCACTGGGCGTTCTTATATTTCCTGTACCTTATCTGCTTGGTACATACTTCCATCCTCCTTCGCAAACTGGTATTTGGTTGTTTTTTAAATTCACTATATATCCAAGTAAAGTTGAATAGGTTCCCGCTTTCCTCCCATTCTTCGTATAGGTTGCACTAAAACCATTATCAGCAATTACATTTTTATTTATATTTTTATTATAGTATTCAAAACCAAATATTAAATTACCTAATTCAACGCCATCACCAATTTTAATTTCTATAGATGGGCGGCTATTGACATTATACCGAACAAATGCTTCATTACCGATACGTGTAACATTATTGGGAATGGTTATATTTGACAAATTCATATTTACAAATGCCTTATCACCAATAGAAATAACCGGATCACCCCAAATAGTATTGGGAATAATCAACTGGCGAGTAACTATTTCAGCGTCTCTAGCAGCATTATTTGTAAAACCTTGTATTTCACCTTTTACAAATTTATAGTTGCTGTTCTTATTTAATTCTTTCCTGGTGATTACTCTTATTTGTAGAACACCATTTCTGGCGGCAGTCTCAGCGTCCATTCCATCTACGGTGGCAACCCTTATTGTCATATAGTCGGTTATATCATTTGCATTTACATTTTGAAAATTAATGGATTTCCTGTCATCAGCGTTAACATTAATTACTGGGCGGCCGCTATTTCGGTTTAATCCCCATGAACCGCCTGTTTGTAAAGTCTGTCTGCCGATTACTTTAATTTGGTTATTTAATAACTCGAAAACCACAGAATAGTTCCGATTCCGTCCTGTAAAATTCAGGTTGGTAACGCCCTGCCGGGGCCAGTTCCCCAATCCCCAAACATCTTTTCTTCTGGTGGCGTCCAGTCCATCATAGACCACCTGTAACGCGCGTTCCATTGAAACCGTCCAAATGTCGTTGCCATGCAGATGCGTCTCTATTCCTCCCATGGTAACAGTTTCGTTTTGATAATTAATTTCTCCAATCTGTTTTATATCACTGGTATAAAACAAAGTATAGGGCATGGATTCCGTCCGGTTAAAACTGTCAAGATACTGTTCCGTTTCCGTAAGCCGCGTTATCCAATCTTTCCGCCATTGTATGTCATTGCGGACATTATCGCCGATGTTTCCGCTTGAAATATTTGTTTTCAAAATTGATGATCGGTTTGCCGCTTCTATAAGAGAAGGGTCAAAGGTAGCAGCTTGAAAATAATAACTGAGCGCCGCAACTTCGGTTCCTTGTTTTTGGGCAGTAATGCCTTTTGCAAGAGTTGTCTGAGCGTTTACATGGTTATCCATCGCCGCTCCGGCAAGTTCTTCCTTAGCTTGCGCTGTAAGTGTTACGCCCATTTTTTGAAGCAGATCGAGTGAGGCTTGTCGTATGCCGGTCAGATTGTCCAATTCTGCAAAGGTAAAAGTTCCCGAATACGATGCTGTTGTCATTTTATCGGAAGATTTCGTAATTTGCATTTGTAGTGCATAGCCTGTTGCTGTTTTGGTTATGCTTCCGCCCATAATATGTGTTGTAGGTGTTAAGTGTCCTAAATCCAGTCCCTCTTTCGCGTTGTCGTCATAATACCCTGATAATAATTCAGCGTACTGATCATCAAGGCGTTGCCGATCCAGTACGGATATAGCTGAAAAGCCGGAAAAGTTACTGACAAATTCGCCCTGTACCAATGTGGGTAGATAGCCTTGATTTTCAGCAAGACCAGTTGCTTTAGGAGCAAGAATGGCAATACTCATTCCTTTTCCACCGTTTCCGGTGAAGATCGATGAAACGGATGGAGACTGTGCTGATTGTGAAACAGTTTGCTCTTGCGATGAAGATGCCGAATACTCTGATGTTGATTCTTGTTTCGGTGTGGAAGCGCTTGCCAAACCAAGTATAATAAAAGCAATAATTGTAATTATTCCAACAAGGTGATAAAAAAATTTTTTTTTCATATTAATCTCCTTAATAAATTTTTTATTATAGTATATTACCTTAACTAATCTCTGATAAATCACAAAAAACTACAATAACTTAAAGAGACTATTATAATACGATATTAGTTATTTGTGGTTTTGTCAATATATTAGCTAGTATTTTATATGACTGAAAGCGATTTAAGAGCCATTTTTGGCGAAAATCTGAAAAAGTATCGTACTTTCAAAGATTTATCACAGGCAAAATTAGCGGAAATTCTTGATATTTCCCCCAATTTTATCAGTGAAATTGAAACCGGAAAACGTTGGGTATCATCCGACACGCTTGTAAATTTTGCGGAAGTCCTCGGTGTTGAAGTATATGAATTTTTAAAACCCCCGCATGCCCCCGAAGATGAGCAATCAGAATTCATCAAATCCTACACCGAAAAAGCCGTCTCTGCCGCTTCCGAGGCGGTTGTACGTTCTCTTGATGAACTTCGCAAACAGTATATAAATTAATACTTGGTAACAATTAAATATTTACCACGAACCACACGAACATCACGAACTTTTTACACATATCTTGTTGCTGTTCGTGTTGGTTCGTGAGGTTCGTGGTTAAAATTATTAAGAATTATCATAAAAAGAATGTAAAATTTACGTATGGATTTTTAACAAAAATCTTTTCTTCTCTCTTCGTGATCTTCTCTTCCTCTGTGTTCTTTGTGTGAAATCTTAAAGATGAATATTAGGGAAAAAATAAAAAATCACCCGACCTCGCATAAACGAAGCCGGGTTCGGCAGAGGGGGCTACAATGCCGCCTCCTCATGTGGCATGTCCCCTTTCAGGAACACCTACAATATAATACATTCTAACCAATTTGTCAACACCTTTTCACTCCCTTCAATATACGCTACCATTAGGTATGGAAGCAAAAATACAAAAATCAATTGAATTGTTGATAAACCACATCAAGCAGTTAATATCTGTTGATGCCAAAAAATTGGAGTACATTATTGCCGCTCAAATAGCCGGCGGCCATGTAATTCTGGCGGATTCGCATGGGGTGGGGAAAACTTCGCTCGCGCGGGCGTTGGCGCAGTCTATCAAGTGGCGGCCTGAGGATTTATCGGCGAAAAGCGGCTCGAAAAAAGGCGACGCAAATAATGACGATGTCAAAATGGAGGGGTTTAGCCGTATCCAGTGTACTGTCGATCTTCTTCCGCAGGATATACTCGGGTTTAACCGCTTTATCGGACATTCGGGAGAGATGATTTTTAACAAGGGGCCGGTGTTCGCGCATTTTGTGTTATGTGACGAGATTAACCTGCTTACGCCGAAAACGCAGGGCAGTTTTTTTCAGGTGATGGAAGAACAGAGCGTGACTATCGAGGGGAAGTTGTATAAATTGACTGACCCGTTTTTTATCATCGCCACGATGAATTTAAAAGGCGTTCATTTATTCCCCCTGCCTGCGCCCCAGCTTGACCGTTTTATGATTCGCCTCTCTCTTGGCTATCCAAGCGAAGAAGATGAAACTGAAATTATAAACAGGCACGGAAAAATTGACGCATGGGACAGTTTTACAAGCGTCATAGACAGTGCGGATTTAATCCGCTGGAAAAAAATGGTGGACACTGTGCAGATGCACCCCGATGTTACTTCCTACCTTGTAAATTGCGTCCGTCAAACCAGGGTTCATCCCGACATTGAAAGCCCCGCAAGTCCGAGAGCCGGCGTGCGTATCTCGCGGTTGGCGCGTTCTCTCGCCCTCTGCCGCGGTATGGACTATGTTCCCGTCGATATTATTAAGGAAATATTTATACATTCAATGGCGCACCGCATAATTACCCGCGATCCTTCCATACCGCCGGAAGCGCCATTGGAAAACATACTAAACACAGTTCCTGTCGAGCCAAAACGGGGTTAACTGTGGTTTCACTTATTCGGCCATTTACGCCGGTCAGCGGCGCCGTTCTTGTTATTGCACTTGCGGGGTTGGCCCGCTCTCTTCTTAACCGCAATTATTATGAAATAGTCCTTGCTTCCTTTGCCCTGCTTTTTCTGCTGCTTCTTGGCATTTTTGGCGTATGGAAATCGCGCAAATTAAAATCAATGGAGCCGGGCTGGAAGACTCCTGTTCCGATGACAGCTAACGCGGCGGACGATGAGCGTCAGCATACTATTGTGACAGGTCTTGATGCGGCTGTCCCTCTTTTTTTTCGTCTGCACTTTTATATCAAAGGGAAATTTTTTCCCGGCGGATTGGCGGCGGGAGCAAAAAAGGGCTGTTCATTGTCAGTTGAGACTGCAATTCCGCGCGGAGAGGCGACGGCGCAAATACCGCTTGATTTTCCCATGTCAGGAGTTTTTCAGGGGGACGGTTTTTGTAAGTTACGCGACATTTTTGGCTTTTTTGCTTTTCCCTGCGGGCGGATAAGACATTCAACCGTGAATGTAAGGTGCGCTCCTTGTTTTGGAAAAAAGACAATTATTAACGCGCAATCAGGCGCGGAAGATCAGCGCAACAAACCTTCCGCCGATGTTGAACGCTATTATCAGAGGGAATATACTCCGGGGGACCGTTTACGCGACATTAACTGGAAAAGTTCGGATAAAATTGACGCGCTTATAACGCGAATCTCTACGGATAATCAGGAAAAGGTAAGCCGTATAGAAGTTCATTTTCGCAATTACGGTTACGCGAATGATTCTCTTCACGAGCTGTGGCTTTTGGACCGCTCTAAAGCGCGGCTTTCATATTTTCTTCGCACTCTTTTAGAGCAGAATACTTCTTTTATTTTTGATGTTTACAGCGCGGGAAAACATTGGGAAATAGAGGATCAGGATGACATGGACGCTTTTTTTGAAGAGCTTGCCTGTCTTCCCTTTGTACCGCCGCAAAATGAAGCCGCAATTCAATCTGGCGCGGGAGACATGTATGTTTTTTCTACCGCCTGCGATCTTATGCTGCCCGTTTTTCTCCTTTCCTGCAACCCAAGACCTGTAACTCTTTTCTTAACTCAACCGGGAGACTCAACCGCTGTTTATCGTGGAAAAACGCAAAACACAACCAATAAAGATAATTTTGAAGTACTCCATATTCAGGATTTTATTTCAAAAGGTTTTTATCCGCCTTCGCGCTGGTTTACAAAACAGAAAATAAAGCCGTTAAGTATTCAAGCGGAAAAAATTGAAATGTTTTACGCGGAGATAAAGATATGAAGAAATCTCTAACATTTTTATTTTGTTTAAGGTTATTTTTCTATTTTAGCGTAATTGCATTAATACTGATTCATCCGGGAGTTACTGTTTCTTTTGACCGTATCGGCATTGCACAGTGGTTCTTAATTATTCCGCTAATGGCAGTTCTTGCTTTTATTTCCGAACAAAAAATAAAACGTCGTACAAGAGTGATACTTTCTTCTTCACTGTTATTGCTGCTTTCAATAACGGCGGGAGGGTTTAATTTCAACGCAGTTGCGCCGTTTGCGGCGGGACTTGTAAGTTTTGCGCTTACTTTTTTATTGTTTAACCGCAAGCCGATTTTTTCAAGGCTGGCAAAAATTACCGCGATTGAGCCTTTCTTTTTAGCGTGGGTAGGATTGCGTCTCCTGTCACTTTCGCGTTCCGGTGAGGATATTGCGGGGCAGAGTATCGCTCTGACGCAGTTCATGCTGGTCTGGACGGCGGTAGTTTTTCTTTCTCACAATGTGTTAATTTATTTGTGCTTATATCCTGACAGCCGCATCAAGGCGTGGAAAGAAGGGCTTGTTTTTTCTCTGTCGGCATTGGCGGTATTGGCTGTGGTGTTGTTTGTTCTGCCCGCCGATTTTGTCCGTAATACCGTAATTACAAATTTAACCTCTGAACGAATACCGCAAAAGATTTCAGATTCAGATCGCGGTATTCCGCAAAGAGGCAAGGGCAGAAAAACACGGCCAAAAGGCGAAGGTAAAGGCGAATTACGCGGAATGTCGGAATACGATTGGCCGGGCAGGGGAGACAGTTCGGGAGAAAGACGCCAATACATGGTGATGATTGCCGCCTCTGACAGAGAGCCTGTATATATGGGAAACGTGTTCAGAGGGCGTCTTGATCCTGTAAAAGGATTTATTGTAAATCAAAATGAACCGTTAAATGAATTGGCGAATCAACGTTTTTTTGTTACATGGTTCAGTAACGAGCAGGAACGTGACATCGGCAGAAAAAAGCAGGAAGTTTTTTCGCTTTCAACTCTGCGCCAAAAATATCTGCCGTACCGCCCCATAACTATCGATCCTGTAATTCTCAGTGACGATACAGGCCCTCTTCGTTACATTCATCAGGTAGTGTCAAATACGCACCTTGGCGATCCTCTTATGCTTGTTCATAAGAAATCGCGCCCTTTTACCGCGCTTGAAAAATCCGCGCTTGCCGTCTATCTTGAAATTACGCTGGAAGAAGACGATAAAAAACTGTTTGAAGATTATTTGCATAACGCGCAATTAACGTGGCAGTCTGAAAAAAATAATATTATTAACGGCGATCCTTATTTAAGTTTAATTTTTTCCAATCAGGCTGAAAATGCTCAACCGGTAAAGGGCGAAGGCGGCAATGAACAACTGGAAAATATTATCGCTTTACTGGTCAGTTTTTCCAAGTACCAGTACAATCTAAATCCTGATGATGATCATTCCATTGACACATTAATAGAATTTATTACAACTTCCAATGAAGGGGATTGCGTTGAGTTTTCCAATACTCTCGCTCTTCTCGGCAGGTTAGCCGGTATTCCCTCCCGTGTTGTTACAGGTTATCTTGTGGCTGAAAATCTGCAAACCGAAGCTCATCTTCGCGGACTTGCCGTTTTACGCAATAAACTTCCCATCCTGCAGAAATTCCCTTTTGAAAATTTATTCATGGTTACAAATCTTCACTCTCATTCATGGACGCAATTTTTTATTCCCGATTACGGCTGGCTTGATTTTGAAGCCACAGCCTTCTCAATGCCTCCTATTGGCTTAGGCGATTTTAACAACTGGGACGTAGTTATCCCTCTCTTTGACGAACAGCAAACTTTTTCAAATGTAAAAAAATTCCCATGGCGGGCGGTGGGCAAGGCGGTAATCAGTCTGGCAATTATTGCCCTAATCTGCGCCTACGCTCTCCGTTACGGACGCGAATTAATACTGTACATTAACTCCCGCAGCGTAACCCGTGACATCCGAAGTAGAACGCGCTCCTTATACCTGCTTCTCCTTGCCCGCCTTGCCGCGGACGGTCAGCCTATTAAACCCGCGTCAAAAACTGCCACTGAATACTCTCAATTATTCCGCGGCGATGAAGACTCTTCCTGCTTCAAACCGTTTGCTGGCATCTACTCAGAACTCCGCTGGCGGCAATTTAATGACCCCGCGGAAATGGAAACCCGCTTTGATGAATTAAAGAAGGAGTATCAAAAAATCCTTACCGCCACTCGCCGCAAAGGACTCCACTATTGGTTTATAAGAATCGTCAGTCTAAGAGGGTTAGCCTATTTATGAAAAACTCAATCATTCCCAATCAATCAAAGCAACCATCTCTATCCATGAATAAAAAAACCACTATGCAAAATAACCCCCTATTCAACTGCGGCGTGGGGAGGGGAATGCCTTATATGTCGAGTTTCCTCCGAGACAGAGAAGGCATTCCCCTCCCCACGCCGCAGTTGGTTAGCGTACTAATGTTCATAATAATTTTTACTTTTTTAATACTGAATTCGTGTTCCCGCGCCAATGACTGGATACAATTCAGAGGAGAGGAAGGAAGAGGCGTAAGCAATTCCCGTATCACCCCTCCCCTGGGCATCCGCTGGAAAATAAATCTTCAATCCGGTAATGAAAAAATCCGCTCGTTAAACCCGCCAATCGTCATGGGTGATACAATTTATTTCGGCTCCGACGACGGTAATTTTTACGCCCTGGACGTTGAGAGCGGTTATATGCGCTGGGTGTTTAAAAGCGGAGCGGAAATTAATTCAATCCCATCCTCGGATAAAGATAATATTTATTTTGGCAGCAAGGACGGCAAACTCTACGCTCTGTCTTGTGAATCAGGACAGGTGATTTGGACTTTTCAGGCGGAGAGCCAAATCAATTCGCAGGTGCAAAGATATGGGGACTATATTATTTTTGTCGGAGACGCAGACGCTGTTTATTTTCTTTCTCCGCAGGGTGAGGAAAAATTCAGGATCAATAATCCGGGCTGGTACAATTATTCTTTCCTTGTGGCGGATGACATAATGTATATGGGCACAGGCCCTGTTGTGGAATTAGTCGGTCCGTTCAATATAAAAAAAAGAGAGTTTCTGTGGTTTATGGATTATCATGAAATGGATGCTATCTGGTATTCATTTACCGCCGTCCGGGGGGATTTACTGTATATGGGAACGGCAAATGTAGTTATGGATACGACATACCTCGGCTACCATGCATATAACCGTTATACAGGTGAATTGGTTTGGCGGCAGTACAAGGAAGGAAAATTGTATTTTAGGGATTTTAATGATGTTTGGGAATATTTTTTGCGAAATTTGCATATTTTAGACTTTATGTCCCCTGCCGTATGGAAAGACCTTGTTATTTTTACAGGAGGAGATAATGCCGCCCGCGCGTTTGATGCAAAAACCGGCGATTTACGTTGGGAAAAGGTATTTGATTCTCCTGTAAGTTCCGCACCGACTATTGCGTCGGGGAGGGTTTACTTCGGTCTGCTTGGGGATAACAATAATCCGCCTAAATTGGTATGTATTTCCGCAAGGGACGGCAGGTTGCTTTGGCAAATGGAAACCGAAGGTTCAATCCTGTCCGCGCCGGTAATTGCGGGGAAAAGGGTCATTTTTGGCACTGATAAGAGCGTATTTTATGTTCTGGAGCGGGTTTTTTAAGAAGTTCAGCCTTTTAACTTTTTTTGCAATCATTAGTATTTTCTTATTGACTTATTATGAATAGTTAGAGTAAACTTATTTAACGGGATTTTATTTCCTGTAAATTTTAAATTCATATTGGAGGAGTTTCTTATGAAAAAATTAGGAGTGGTTTTAGCGATTATTGCAATCGTCGCTCTTGTCGGATGCGGATCAACCGGCGGCACTGCGGCGCCAAAGGGCGGTGGCGGTGGCGGCGGCGGAGCTGGCCCCTTTAAAGTTGATCTTTCAAAACTGACAACATTACAAATCAAATCAGGCGATAGCGCGGAGCCCACATTAAAAGGCAATTATTCAACACTGCCAGGCACAAAAAACAAAGAGCCTTTAACAAAAGCATGGGGCGATGTTTTGATTTTCCTGCCCAAAGATGCATTACCGTCGGATTTTTCCAAGTATACCAGATTTACTCTTACATGTAAGTATTATGACGCGGGCGGCGCGGAAATTGAACAGGGTGATTCAAACTGTATCGTAAGTATGATTTACGATCTGAAAGGCGACATCAGAGGTCCGGCACAGGGTCCCGGCGCCAATACCCCGGTTAAAGAATTTAACGTAGGCGGTTTCTCAGGCCTTATTCACAAAGACAGAGGCATAAGGGTAACATTTAAACAAGCGCCCGAAGCTGTACTGTTCCAGAACAATTCAGGCTCAAAGGTTGCGTTTATCGAAATGACAAGCATGGTTTTCCATAACGGCGATTATAAATCTGAATAGTTTAAACCTTCGCTAAAAAAGAGCCGGCACATTGCCGGCTTTTTTTGTGCCTGTTGATTTTTTAACCACGAACCACACGAACCAACACGAACCAAGAAAGACGCGCGTAAAATACATATATTAGCATTAGACGAAAGCAGAGGATTAAGGGGTTTTTGTTCGTTATCTTATCGTAAGCTTTACGCATAGCCTTGGGACAAGAACCTCTGATCCTCATCCTCTACTAAGCTTATATTTGTAGTAAACCTCTTTGCTCTCTAGGTTCGCTCCTTGTTCGTGTGGTTCGTGGTAGAATTCTTCTATTATGTTCGTGGCAAATCAATAAAAAAGCCTGACCAGTTTCGGTCAGGCTTTTCTTTAGTTTGTAGGACTAATTATTTCTTTGGATACAGGGTATTTCTTTCATTTAAGACTTCCTGCCCTCCCGACTTTAACCAATCCTTAATGCCATTATCCCAGACTTTGTTGAATTCAGATGGTTTTGCTGTAATTGCCAGTGATAAAAGATCATCGGCTTTTTCACGCAGGTCGCCTGAATATTGGTTGACTTTTGTTGTCGCCTGCCATACTACCGGTCCGCGAGCGCCGCTGATAGATGTAACATAAGCGTTTGAAATAACATCAGGCGGTATAGTGCCGTAATTTAAACCTAAAACCTTTGCGTTTTGCGCGTCGCTTCCCAATTCAACGCCGTTCATGGGGATTGTATAATCAATGTTATTCGGTGAATTCATAAACCAGGGATGCAGAGGAGGCGCAGCGACGATCTGGGGAATGCCGTTTACTTTTTTATGGTTTACGCCTTCCTGACCAATCTGCAAGAAAGAATAATTTTCAGGTTTCGCCAGCCAATTAAGATATTTTAAAGCGGAGTCTTTATTCGGAGAAGATTGAGGAATGAAAATTCTAAATCCGGCTTTATCCGATATTTCTTTATTATTAGTAATGCTAATCGGAATATAATCAGCGTTTGGCGCATTTTTGCGAAGGTCAACCAGAATATTCATATCTGTTCTGTAAGGGAAATCCCAATTTTGGCAGAAAGCGCCTACGACGCCGCTCTTTATTTGATTGTAAAAATCATCAGCGGTTGTCATTAACGGGAAATCTTTAAAAATGAGCCCTTCGTTGTACCATTTATTCATTTCCTGTACGCCTCTTTTAAAGCCGGGCATTGTGATATAACGATCCGCAATGTAATTTATCCAGCGATCCCTATCGGATAATTTTGGATCAACAAAATGATTAATAAAATTTGAAAGCCCCCAACGGACATCCGCATTTACGCCGAGAGGTACAACCCTGTTTTTTCCTACGCTGCCGGGATCACGGTCTTTGAACGCTTTTAACGCCTGATAAAATTCACCCATGTTTTTGGGAACGGACATGCCGAGTTTATCAAGCCAGTCCTTGCGGATAAATATATTCCTTTGGGCAATAGCTACTACATAATTGCGAAGCGAATAAATTTTTAACGTTTTAGGATCCTGGTCGCGGTAGATTAAATACTTACCCGGGAATGACGGGTCTGCGCCTTGTAATTTTTTAAAATCGGGCAGATAAGTATCAATATAACCCGATAATTCAAAAATACCGCCTTTATCCCTGAATTCGTTTATCATATCGTAATTGTAGGTATAACAAAGATCGGGAGCGCTGCCTGCCGCCATCAAGTTGACAATGTCGGTGTTTTCCGACCAGCGGCCTACCGGTTTAAATGTAATATCGATATTAAGCTCTTTTTTTACCTTGTCTTTAATCCAGTTTGTCCACGCGTTGTCATGCGCAAGCGTTCTTCCGCCGTCAGAACCGCGGTCATAGACTTCTACAGTTAATTTTCCTGTTACAGGAAGCGCGGCTGCCGGCTCCGCGGCAGGTTTTTTTGCCTGCGCGAAAACTAACGTTGACGCCAATAATAAAACAAACAAAGCCAATGTAATTTTTTTCATACTATCTCCTTATAATAAGTAATAAAAAAGCCTGACAAGTCGTCAGGCTTTTCTTTAGTTTGTAGGACTAATTATTTCTTTGGATACAGGGTATTTCTTTCATTTAAGACTTCCTGCCCTCCGGATCTCATCCAGTCTTTCATGCCGTCATCCCATACTTTATTAAAGTTCGCAGGCTTTGCTGTAATTGACAGCGCTACAAGGTCGTCGGCTTTTTCACGCAAGTCGCCTGAATACTGATTAACTTTTGTTGTCGCCTGCCAAACTGCCGGTCCGCGGGCATTGGTAATGGATGTAACATAGGCGTTTGAAATAACATCGGGCGATATGGAGCCGTAGCTCAAACCTAAAACTTTCGCGTTAG